>Ga0182008_10000512_pt1 | contig 29161 bp, 18 predicted proteins | sample Sormic07211129_1_FD_120482 | JGI IMG/M metagenome (GOLD analysis project Ga0182008, IMG submission 120482) | Rhizosphere microbial communities from Sorghum bicolor, Mead, Nebraska, USA - 072115-129_1 metaG | ecosystem: Host-associated > Plants > Roots > Rhizosphere | place: USA: Nebraska...
AATGAGCCGACTACCAGGACAACCCTGCTGGAGGGACGCGTAGCTGTGAGGAATCCTGGTGCAAACAAAGACGGCGTTGTATTAAGGCCTGGTCAGCAAGCTGAAAGCCTGCCCGGTGCTTCTTCCATTAAAGTAAAAAATGTAAATACCGAAGAGGCAGTGGCCTGGAAAAATGGGCTCTTCTTCTTCAAAAAAGCCGATATCCAAACGGTGATGCGGGAACTCTCCAGGTGGTACGATGTAGACGTCAGCTATCAGGGAAAACTACCCAGGTACCAGTTCAATGGAAGTATACACCGGGACCTCAATATCACAGATATGCTGGATGTTCTTAGTAACTATTACCATGTACCTTTTAAGGTCGACGGCAAAAAAATCATTGTTGGAGACCAATAAAATTTAACCTATAACTTATCAACCAAACTATTAACCCTAAACAAAAAAAGATCATGAAACAGCTTTACGGCAACCCGGCCAATTAGCGCTACTCATTTAGGTGAAAAGACAAAAGCCGTGGATGTGTTGACAGCACAGCCACGGCAATGTCCGGATTAACCTGCTTTCCCTCGGTCAATAAACTGATGGAAACAAAAAACCAATTGCGAACCAGTTTTTAAGAGATTAACCTAAACAGTATAAAGGTAATGAAATTTTATGCTATAGCGAACCCTGTACATGATTACGGAGGGGGACCATTAAAAAAAATTCTATTGGTTATGAAATTAACCGTGTTTTTGCTGATCATAGCCTTTGCTCAGGCAGGGGCCAAAGGATATAGTCAGATTACCCTTCATGAAAAAGATGCGCCATTTGAAAAAATAATGGCCTCCATTATAAAACAGACAGGTTATACTGTTTTTTATGACGAACATTTAAGGACCGGGCCAATCAGTATAGATGTTGATCGCGCAAGTGTATCTGAAACATTGGACAAATGTTTTTCGAACTTACCTATAGCTTATAAGATCGTAGGCAATAATATTTTTTTGAAGAAAAAGGAAGTTGTCAGTTTGCCGGCTATAGTCCCTTTAACTCCACCAGCCTCAGTTTCTGGTATTATACTGAATGAAGATAAGAAGCCAGTGGAAGGGGTGTCGGTAGTGATTGCCGGAACTTCCAACGGTACCAAAACTGACGCAAAAGGTTATTTCCGGCTGTACGATGTTCCAGATAATGCAGTGCTCCGGATTAGTAGTATAGGTTACAGACCTGTTGAAATAGGGATCCGCAAAGCCGGGAAGGACTATAAGGCTTATGCAATAGACCGGATGCAGGCTGAGAATTTAAAATCGGGTACGGGAGAGAATGTGGTTTTTACGCTGCGTCTGGTAGCAGATATTGGTATCCTTGCTGAAACATTGGTCAAAGGGGAAGTACCTAAGCAGGTAGGTACAATTGTGGAACTAAAGCACCGGAGCCATTTAAATCTTGGACAGGTATTAGAGGGCAGTGTACCCGGGCTTACTTTAAAAAATAGTACCACTACCCAGCAGGTTCTGAGTTTTCAGGTCCCTGCTAATATGTATCTTATACCTGGCATAGACAATGTAACTTTTACCGGGATTGATGGCATCAGGGATCTTTATAATAGGTTTGCTCAACTCGGCCTAAATGGTGGGGTATCTTTTGATGAATTTTATAGACAGGTTTATTTAGGAGCGGATAACAATCCAAATACGCTTATTAATGGCACTTTTGGTCATCTTACCACCACCACCACCAATAATGGCTTAGTGCCGGAATTGCGCGGGAGCAGTGGTTTTACGGGCAATACAACGGGCATGATGGTGGTGATAGACGGCGTGGAGCAAAGTAACTTTCCAAGCAACTACCCAATGAACAATGTAGCCAGAATAGAAGTGGTAAAAGACCCCGCCGAGCTGATCAAATGGGGACCAAAAGCTACCGGAGGGCTTATCCTGATCACTACCAATGGGGCGAAAGCTGGTAAATTGCAGGTTGATTATACGCTTAACTTTTACCATTCAGGTAAACCTGATATCAGTAATTCCAGGCTGCAACTGGCTTCTTCGGCTGATATATTAGCTTATTACAAAGAACAGGTTGATAAAGGGCTTGCCGGATACATTACAGGCGATAATCCGGTAGGGATCAGGCCCGCGCAGGAACTGTTGTATAACTTAAAAAAGAATAATCTGCCGTATTCCAATCCCCGTTTTGTAGCCTCCTGGGATTCCCTTGCCAACTTGTCGAACCGCGATCAGCTGCGCCTGCTTTACCAAAATGTATTTATGCAAAGCCATTCACTTAATATCGCAGGTGGTACCCGGGCCTATCGGTTCAACCTGGGTGGTATTTATTCCAATTCACCTGGCACTGCTGTTGGCGACAAGGCCACTAATCTGAACCTGAACCTGCAAAACATGTTCAGCCTGCTAAAAAATAAACTAAGGATCAACTGGCAGCTCAATACAGTTAACAGCAATAGCCAAAGCAGTGCCGCCGGCAATGGTGCTGGCCTGGATCCCTACCAACTGCTGCTAAATCCGCAAGACGGGGGCTATGTGTATGATTATTCGGGCTCGGTCAACTATGATACAAACAGAGCAATGCGGCTATTGGGTTATATGGATTATGGTGCCAATCCGCTGGAAGATGCCCTGAATACCAAAAACACTAATAAAGTCTTTAGCATCAATTCCCGTTTGAATATGGACTGGGAGCTGGCAAAAGGCCTGCAATGGTCAACTGCATTTGTTTATACCCGCGGAAAGGGCAGTACTCGTAACCTACAGGGGGAAGCCACGAGCTTTGTGCGACAATTAAGGGATAATTATGGCAGCCCCGACAGCACAAGTGGTGTCATTTTTTACGTGCCACAAGGTAGCATCCTTAATACAAGCAGTTACAAAAATATAGACTGGAACCTGCGTTCGGGATTGAGCTATAATCATAACTTTGATGCCCGTAATGTACTGAATGTCACCTTCGGTATAGCAGCCACCAATACGCAAAACAGTGCAACGCCCAATACTGCCCTATACGGTTATAGTCCGAATCATCCAATGGGTTTGCCCATTTTATCAGCCCCGGACGGTATCCTCAATTACCTGGGTGCTGCCCAATATCCGTCACAGCTGCTGGTGCCCGGTTTTAACACCGCATCCCGTACCCGGGGCTTTTCGTTAAACGGGAACCTGGCTTATAGCTATGACAGCCGCTATACACTGATTATGCGGTACGGGTCTGTCTATACCCCTAATCCAGGCTTTATCCCTTCTTATTCGGGTACCAAAAACTATGAGGCCACTGCCTCCTGGCAGATCAGTAAAGAGCGTTTTTTTAAACTGCCCTTTATCAGCACCATGAGTTTATCGGCTATAGCCGGCAAAATACAAATGGGAAAAGCCCCCGATCTGGTGATAAGCAATCCTATCGCCCAACCTTTATGGAATAATACGGCGCTGGTTGCCAGCGGTTATACAATCAGCCAGCTAAACGGACAGGGCATCAATAATATGGGCGGGGCTTTGCAGATAGGCCTTTGGCAGGAAAGGGTTCATCTCTATGCTGCTTATAACCATTCGTCTGATGGTAGCCGCCAGGTTAACGGGCAGGTTGTTTATGATATCTACCGGGAGCCCTGGTTTAATATTCCATTTATCAGCCGGCTGATTATCGATGCCTCGCTGCAAAACTTTAACGCCCTGCAGGCCCAGGCCATCGCTATGGGTACTAATGCACCTATGGCGGGAGGCGGTTTCAGTCTGGCCACCAATAATAACTTTGGCGTACTGCCACCTGCTACCATTAACAAGGAAGCACATGTGTCGCTTGGCCTGTTTAAAGACCGTCTTATCTTCGATGTGCGTTATTATCATAAAATCATTAGTAGTACTTCTGGTAGCGGCCTGTTACCCCCTGACCCGTCTACCGGGCTTGGTTCACAGCTCAGTTACAGCAGGCTGTTGAACAAGGGAATGGAATTCTATTTAAGGGGCAAAGCTATACAGGGGCCGGATTTTAGTTACGCTATTACGGTCAATGGGGCTTATAACCTTAACCAGGCCCTGGATGTGCCGGATGTTCCTTTTTCGCAATATGCATCTTATCTTACTTCCCCCCATACCGGCTATGCGACAGATGCGCTTTGGAGTTACCGCTGGGCTGGGCTGGATAACCAGGGAAACCCGCAGGTGTACAAGGATAAGGATACCAAAGTACCTATCCTGTCGGGCACAGATGCTAACGGTATGCCGAAGACTACAGTGTTAGATGCTTCTTCGCTGATCTATAGCGGCCGTACAAGAGCGCCCTGGTCAGGTGGCTTGACTCAGGAGTGGCAATACAAGAATTTTTTTGCCTCCGCCAGGCTGGCATTTAACCTGGGCTATGTGATGCGTACCTATATCCCTGTGGCTAGTCAACTATTAGATAAAAATATATTGATCGGACAACGCTGGCAAAAACCTGGAGATGAAGCCTATACCGATATAGCTGCAATGGCGCAGTCGGACCCGACCCGCGCCCTGGTGATCCAGAACTCAAGTAACAGCATCGTTTCGGCAGACAATATCCGCCTGCGCGAAATACAGTTTGGATACGAGGTACCAGCCAGCGTGTTCAAAAAAAATCTTATTAAAGCATTAACCATCTCCGCCCAGATAGAGAACGTAGCCCTCTGGACACGTAACAAACTGGGGTTAGACCCTGAGGCCGTAGGTAGCAATGGCACGGCGCTTATCCGGCAGCCCCGGCAATATGTTTTAACCATTAACGCAAGTTTTTAATGAAATGTGAAATTAGCCCCAATGACCCAATGAAAATAAACAAATCAGAAAATCCGCATATCCGCATATTGGCCTGTCTGCGCCTTATTTTTATGGTGCTATTGATCAGTTCGGGCTGTAAAAAGTTTCTGGACATCAAGCCAGACACCAATACGGGTAATAATCCGCATTTGATTGCCGATTTCGAACAGATGCTGAATAATGCAGCCCTGGCCGCCCCCGATTACCTGCCAGCTGACCTGATGAGTGATGATGTGATGTTAGCCGATAACCTGCTCGGCACCTATAGCAGCTCATTTTATGTGAAAGCTTACCAATGGTGGCCAGTCATCTGGGATGCTTCCGAAAATGATCCGATGTATAATAATTCTTATCGGATGATACTGCAATGCAATATTATCCTGGATAGGATAAACGCAGTGCCGGACGGTACACTTGCGCAAAAAAATGTTGTAAGCGCCCAGGCCAAAGTCAACCGGGCATATTATTATTTTCAATTGGTCAGTTTATATAGCAAGGGCTATCATGCAGCTACCGCTGCCGGGGATCTGGCCGTGCCGTTGGTACTGAAACCAGATGCCGCCCTGCTGCCCGAAAGGGCCACGGTACAACAGGTATATGCACAGATCCTGCAGGATCTGCAGGAGGGGATAAATACCACCGATCTACCCGATTTCGGCGTTGATGTGATCCATCCGGGCAGGGCGGCAGCTTTGGCTTTGCAGGCCCGTGTTTACCTGTTTATGGGCGATTATGCAAAAGCATTGACAGTGGCCAATGCCGTTCTGAAGATAAAAAGCACCTTGCTTGATTATAACAAGTTCAGTTTTGTAAACGGAGTTAACCCCGAGAATGGCGTATATAATAAGCCTTTAACCCTGACCGATGAAACCACTAATCCGGAAGCACTTTTATCACGGGTGTGCACAAATTCAGAATTCTATGGTAAATTTTTTAGTGCACCCTTTATCAGCGATGACCTGAAGGCTTTTTTGGGCGATACCGACCTGAGGTATATATACAACTTTACTCCTGGTGATGGCAGTGCCCGCGCCACTTATTTTATTTATAACCTTAGCGCTATACTGTTTAACTATGGTATAGGGGTGCCCGAAATGATGCTGATCAAAGCGGAATGCCTGGCCAGGCAGGGCGATGCTGCCGGAGCTTTAGCACAATTGGAGCTGATCCGTAAGTTCAGGTATAAACCGGAAGATTATGTTCCGCTGGTCAATACCGGGGCTGAAGATGCCTTAAAACAGGTTTTAGCAGAGCGAAGAAAAGAATTGTTTTTACACGGCGGCCTGCGGCTTTTTGACCTTAAGCGCCTGAATATGGACAGCCGTTTTAGTAAAGATATCGTTCGTATATCGGTTACCGACGGCCATACAATAGCCACTTTGAAACCCGGTTCTCCGGCTTACCTGATGCCTTTTGCTCCCCAGATCATCGCCGCCAACCCAAAAATTATACAAAACCCAAGATAAACCCAAACGAAATAATGAACCCATTTACTACTCATCAATCAATCACTATCCAACAATGAACAGTATATTGAAAATAGAAGGGCTATCGCACAGGTACAGCAGCAGCTGGGCTGTCCGCGATATAAGTATGGAAATAACCCAAAACGGTATTACGGGCCTGCTGGGCTCCAACGGAGCAGGTAAATCAACCACCATGAATATCATTTGCGGGGTATTGAACCAAACCGAAGGAGAGGTGCATGTAAATGGCTGCAACATCCGTACACAAGCCGAGGCGGCTAAAAAAGGGATAGGCTTTTTACCTCAAACTCCGCCACTATATACCGACCTCACCATAGACGAATACCTTACCTATTGCGCCGAACTGCGCTTTATTGAAAAGAACAAGATAAGGGCTGCTGTAAACGAGGTAAAAGAACGCTGCGGTATCGCCCACTTCAGCAACAGGTTGATCCACAACCTCTCAGGTGGTTACCGCCAGCGGGTAGGCATTGCCCAAGCGATTATCCATAAACCCAGGCTGGTTGTATTAGACGAGCCCACAAATGGTTTAGACCCTAACCAGCTGATTGAAGCAAGGAAGCTGATCAGAGAGATCGCACAGGACCATGCAGTGCTGTTATCTTCACATATCCTGTCGGAGATTCATATCCTTTGTAAGGATATTGTGATGATAGAAGGGGGGCGGGTGGTATTTGCCGATTCTATGGATGCATTTGACAATTACGCACGACCGCATAGCTTAATTCTCAAAATGGAGAATCCGCCGCCGTTGGATGAAGTGCTGAAAATACCCGGGGTAACAAAAGTGGATTTTATAACTGATAAAGAAACCCGTGTATATTTTGATGGTGACGAAGGAGTTACCGAAAGGCTGGTGGCCGCCGCAGTGCAGCATAAATGGCAACTGCGGGAGATCAGCCTTGAAAAAGGTTTGCTGGATGATACTTTTAAACAACTGTCTGGTCCACGATCCTATTAATTATCATTTTCAAATCAACCCATCATCAAATTATCAGATTAACTCATGAAAATTATATTCAAAATTGCTAAAAACGAATTGCTCAACCTGTTCTACTCGCCGGTAGCCTGGTTCCTGGCTATCGTATTTCTGGTGCAGTGTGCGTACTTTTATATGGCTGCGTTATATCCAATGACGCTTCAGCAAGACTCCATGGTTCTTAATGTACCAGGATGGAAAAACTGGGGTAACAGTTTAACAGCGCTCATTTTCTTTAATGGGGATAGTATTATCAGCGGAGTATATCGAAATCTATACCTGTTTGTTCCCTTACTGACCATGGGGTTGCTAAGCAGGGAAGTCAATAGCGGAACTATTAAATTACTGTACTCTTCTCCAATAAAATCCCGTCATATCATCCTTGGCAAATACCTGGCGGTGATGGCCTATAACCTGCTATTGCTCGCTATACTGGGCTGCTTTATGGTCTCGGGCGCATTCCATATCAAAGCTATTGATTATGGCTGGCTTTTGTCTGCCTTGCTAGGCTTTTATTTGCTGGTATGCGCCTATTCGGCCATCGGGCTATTCATGTCTGGTATCACCACCTACCAGATCGTATCAGCTATCGGTACGTTTACCATTATTTTTATATTAAGCCGTATCGGCACACTGTGGCAGAAATATGATTTTGTGAGGGATTTGACCTGGTTCCTCTCCATGACCGGACGTGCCGAAAAAATGACCGGAGGGTTAATTACCACGCGGGATGTGATCTATTTCCTGATCGTGATCCTGATGTTCCTGAGTTTTACACTATTCAAGCTGAAAGGCGAAAAAGAATCAATCCCCAAAGGCATCAAAACACTGAGGTATCTGTGTGTTGTCGTGGCAGGTGTATTATTGGGTTATGTTACTTCGCGCCCAAGGTTTATCGGTTACTGGGATACTACAGCTGAAAAAATCAATACCATTGCCCCTGAAACACAACAGATTCTGAAGAAAATGGGCAAAGAGCAGCTGGAAATCACACTCTATGCCAATTTATTTGGCGCAGGGCTTGGCAACGGACTTCCGGAAAACCGGAACGCTGCTTATTTATCCACGCTTTGGGATAAGTATCTGCGGTTTAAGCCGGATATTAAGTTCAAATATGTTTATTATTATGATAATGACGGAAGGCTGGATGATAGTGCCATGTATAAATCCTATCCACGTAAAACCGAAAAGCAGATAGCAGGGATTATTGCCGGTCCTATGGAACTCGATTCATCTATGTTTATAGAGCCGAAGGAGATCCGTAAACAAATAGACCCGTATAAAGAAAACTTACGGCTTTTTATGACCGCGCGTTATAAAGGAGACACTGTAAACCTTCGTGTTTATGATGACGGTGAGTTTTGGCCAAACCAACAGGAAATAGCCAGTAAATTTAAGCGGTTGGTAGATAAAAAATGGCCTAAAGTTTATTATGTGACCGGTAATCTGGAGAGGAATATCCATAAAACCGGGGAACGGGAGTATTCGGGCCATTCTGTTGAAAAATTAAACCGCAGTTCGTTGATTAACCAGGGATTTGATGTGGATACCATTTCACTTGAAAAGCAGGATATTCCGGCAAATATTACAGCCCTGGTGCTTGCTGATCCTAAAACGGAGCTGAGTGCTATCGCAAAAAGCAAGCTTGAGCATTATATTGATAAAGGAGGTAATATCTTGATCTTAGGAGAGCCTGGTAAGCAGATGATGCTTAACCCTATACTGGGGCAGTTGGGCGTTCAGCTAATGAAAGGGCAATTGGTGCAAATCAACCCGAATGAAACTCCTGATAAAATAATCCCCTACCTGCCCGAGGCAGCTTATAGGGTTATACAACACGGAGAGGTAATGGTGCGCCAGATGCGTGAATATAAGCAGTCGGATACAAGTGCCCAGACTTTGATGGTGGGGGTTGCTGCGCTTTCCTATCACGCTAATGGTCCCTTTGATATCAGTCCTATATTAAAAACTTTACCGGATGGGAAAACGGCGGCTTCAGCGGCAAAGTCGGGATTTAACTTTTCTATCGGCGGTGCCTCCGCCCAAAAAACCAGGGGGGCAGGCAGCCCAAGACGAGTATGGCTGAAGATGGGGCATCTGGTAACCGATTCGGTTCCACCGGTATTCGATCCGCATGCAGGAGATATTAAAGAACCCTTTTTCGCTACCGCTGTTTCCCTTACCCGGCAGATCAATAACCGGCAGCAAAGGATCATTGTATTAGGGGATGCCGATTATTTATCAAACCTGAGACTGATGTGGAATGTGTTTGGAAATAATTTTTATAACTGGTTTGATTATGGGAAGTACCCGGTTTATATTCCGTTGCCGGTATTCAAGGATACATTGCTTACCATTACGGGGCCAACAGCAAGAATGCTCAGAACATTGTACGTGTGGGTTTTACCAGGCCTATTATTACTTACCGGTACCATTTTATTAATCAGACGTAAAAGAAAGTAGATCATGTTATTACAAACTGACGAACAAACCATAGAAGACCTGGGGATCTTTGGAAGGCATAATAGTGGAGGGATCTTCGATTTGTATAATTCGGTGCATACCCGTGGAGGAGAAGAAGTGCTGAAAGCATTTTTCAGAAGCCCGCTTTCAGACCAGCAGGCGATTAACCAGCGGAGCAGTGTGATAGCGCATTTTGCTCAGCAGCAAACGGTATTTCCTTTTTCAGCTGCTTCTTTTGATATGACTGAGAAGTATTTGCTCAGTAATGAGCAGACTAAAGATTCTGGTCATTCCGGCCCTACTCTACATGAAAAAGAGATGTCCAACGGAGTATCCGCATTGATTGATATTCTATGGGCTGCAAAGAAATTTGTGGAAGACAAGTCGATTATGGGTATTTCAGCCTATCAAAGTGAACGGAATGCGATGGCCTATCTGCTGGCCGACCCGGCTTTTGAACCCGCATTAAGGGATAAACCACAAGGCAAACTGGCTTACTCAGCTGTGACTGCTTATGATATTCTTTTCCGGGTTCGGGAGCAGGAAAAGATCAAAAAACTGCTCCAGCATATTTATACCCTTGATGTGTATATTTCCGTAGCCCAGGTTGCAGTGAAAAGAAACTTCGTTTTTGCTAAGGCCTTAGAAAAAGGTGGTTGCAAGTTGAAACTGGAAGGAGTATACCAGCCTGAACTGAAAAAACCGGTAGGCAATAACGTGGAGATAGACCCTGAGGGGAATGTAATTTTTCTGACTGGGGCGAATATGGCGGGTAAATCGACTTTTCTGCGCGCAGTGAGTACAGCGGTTTATCTAGCCCATATCGGTTTTCCGGTAGCGGCCAGGTCGATGGTGTTTTCGGTAATGGATGGTATGTATACCACCATTAACCTGCCCGATAAACTGGGTATTGGGGCCAGCCATTTCTATGTGGAGGTATTGCGGGTTAAAAAGATGGCCACTGAACTGGGTAAAGGAAAAGCCTTGTTTGTGTTGTTTGATGAACTGTTCCGGGGTACAAATGTAAAAGATGCCCATGAGGCCACTGTTGCCGTGATCAAAGCCTTTGCCGGGAAACAAAACAGTTTGTTCATTATCTCCTCGCATATTGTGGAAGCTGCAGAAGGGCTCCGGGAGAAGGATAATATCGGATTCCAGTACCTGCCGACCAGGATGAACGGTACAGTACCCGAATACACTTACACTTTAGAACAAGGGGTCACGGATGACCGGCACGGGATGATTATTATCCGTAATGAAGGGATCCTGGACATCTTGAAAAACGGGTTAAAGAAAAAAACAATATCCTTAATGAACCAGAATCATGAGTTTTAGTATAGATAGACAGACCATAGAAGAACTGAACCTTCCGGGAAAATTCCGGAGTGGTTCGGTATACAGTTTATTCAATCAGGTAAAAACACGCGGCGGCGAGCAATTACTGGACAAAATGTTCCTCAGCCCCTTGGACAATCATCAGGCGATTAATGAGCGGACAGCGGTATTTGAATTTTTTTATAAAGAAAACCTGTCTTTCCCTTTTGATGCCCAGCAGGTAGGGTTAATGCGGGAATACCTGGATTCAGGATCAGGCCAGCCCGCTGTGCTGGTTTTTACCGGAACGGTAATCAAGAAACTACTTTCAGGATTAACCCGTGATGAGCGGTACAAGAAGAATATCCAGGGTTTGCAGGCTACGATTGTCGTACTAACCCGCTGTTATGCCTTTCTGGAAACGATGCCACCAATAAACGGATCTTATGCCAGCCGGGCAGAGGCTATTAAAAAGATCCTGACTGACCCTCGTATTGAACGATTGAGGAATATAGACATTTATAAGTCTCTGCCCTTAAAAGCGTTGGTCTCTTACAATTATTTACTAAAAACCCGGTTGTACAAGGAAATAGAAGAAGTGTTAAGTTTTATCTATGAGCTGGATGTGAATATCACGGTGAGTAGTGTAGCCAGGAACAAAGGTTTTGTATTTGCTATGGCCATGCCAGCGAAAGAAAACATTCTGGCCATGAATCAGCTATACCATCCAAGCGTAGAAAAGGCAGTAGGCAATTCGCTGATGCTGGATGAAAACCAGAATGTGCTTTTTTTGACCGGGGCCAACATGGCCGGTAAATCCACATTGATGAAATCGATAGGGATCGGGCTTTACCTGGCGCATATAGGGTTTCCGGTGGCGGCAAAGGAAATGAAATTCTCCGTGCGGGAAGGTTTGTATTCTTCTATCAATGTAGCTGATAATATTAACCTGGGCTACAGTCATTTTTATGCCGAAGTAGTGCGGGTAAAACAAGCTGCTGAAGCTGCTGCCAGCGGTAAAAGGCTATTGCTCATGTTTGATGAATTGTTTAAAGGCACCAATGTTAAAGATGCTTATGAGGGGACTTTAGCCGTAACCCAGGGCTTTGCAGAATATACCGATTGTCTGTTCATTGTTTCCACGCATATCATTGAAGTTGGTGAAGCGTTAAAGAACCGGGGAAACATAAAGTTTGCCTATATGCCAACGGTGATGGATGGTGCCAGGCCCCGTTATACTTATAAAATGCAGGAAGGTATTACAGAAGACCGGCAGGGTATGATGATTATCCGGAACGAAGGTATCCTGGAACTGATTGAGGGAACTTTCAATGATGCTGATAATTGATTTCTCCTCAATTTTCTGTGATTTTTCTCAAAACAAAGTTTTTGGTTTTTACCTCAACTTTAGATAACTTTATTTTAAGTTAAAATTATTATTACCACTATTCGGATTATAATAATTACTATTGGCGTAAAATTTAGTAACTTTAAACACAGGAGCTAACCAAATGACTTTGTACCCACTATTTACTGACCAGGAATTGCTGATCAAACTGCGCGATGGCGATAGGCTGGCTTTTGATGCGCTTTATGAAAAACACTGGGACAAGGTATATGGGCAAGCTTTTAAAAAATTGCATGATCCTGATCTGGCTAAGGACATTACACAAGATGTGTTCATTTATCTTTGGACGCACCGGGAAAGTAATTACATAGATAACTTACAGGCTTATCTGTTTTCTTCTGTGAGGAACAACGTATTTAAGGCGCTTAAGAAAGATGAAAGGTTCTTGCCTATCAGTGACTTGGTGCTGGAGGCGAAAGCCTACTATCCTGGAGCGGATGCGGAGCTTTTGCAGAAGGAGTTTTTCAAAAGTTATGATTTGTTAATTCAGGCTATGCCTGCGGCACAGCAGAAGATTTACAGGATGCGTTATCATGAGGATCTTTCTACGAGTGAAATTGCCGAGAAGCTGAATATTTCAAGAAAAACTGTTCAGAACCAGTTGACCCGGGCAGTTACCCTGCTGCGGGCTTCTTTACTTTCTATTGCTTTCTTAATGAGCCAGGGGCAATGAGGTTATACATTATATATTGACTATGAAGGTTTAGTATAGCTTGTTTAAATGGCTGTGAGATAGATTGTAATTGAAAACAAACGAATGCCGTAATTTTTTTACGGCATTTGTTTGTTTTTCATACTTTTGACAAATATATAATCTGATTAAAGATGCTGACAAAGTTTAAAGTTTCAAATTTTAAAAGTTTTAATAAAGACTTTTTATTTGATTTAACGGATACCAATGGTTATAATTTCAATAGTGAATGCATTAAAAATGGGATAGTTAACAATGCCCTAGTATATGGCCATAACGGAGTTGGGAAATCGAACCTAGGGTTAGCTATATTTGACATTATTGAGCATTTAACAGATAGAAATAAGGACGAGGAAGAATATTCAGTTTATTTAAATGCATTTAATGGATCTAAAGTAGCAGAGTTCTCTTATGAGTTTCTATTTAATTCTCATATAGTAATCTATGAATATAAGAAGACGGATTACAAGACTATTGTTTATGAGAAGTTTTCTATAGATGGAATTGAATTGGCATTTATTGACAGGAATGTGAACAGCAATGCTGTATTTAAATTTAAAGGAGCCGAAACTTTGAAAACTGAAATTAGGAATAGCGAATTATCTATTCTTAAATATTTAAACAGCAATACGGTATTAGATCAGAATCCAACCAACAAAACCTTTTCAGATTTTTTTAAATTCATTGAAGAAATGTTGTTTTTCAGATCACTACAGCAAAATCAATATTTAGGCTTTGAAATTGGTCAAAGCGATATATTTGAACATATTATTGAAAAGGACAGTGCTAAAGACTTTGAAAAATTTCTTAATGACGCAGGAATAGAGTGTAAATTAAAAATCATCGAAGAGTTTGAAAAAAAATCATTGGTATTTGATTTTGACGGTAAGTGCATTCCTTTTTATAAAATTGCTTCCCAGGGAACAAGGGCACTTTCTTTATTCTATTACTGGTTTCAAAAAATAAAAGAGAAAGATAAAGTAACATTTCTTTTTATTGACGAGTTTGATGCTTTTTACCATCATGAATTGTCTGCTTTAATTGTTAGGGAATTAAAAAAAACGGGGGTGCAGTTTATTTTAACAACGCACAATACCTCGATTATTACCAATGACTTATTGAGACCTGATTGCTATTTCCTAATGAACAAGGAGCATATACGTTCTTTGTCAAAAAGTACTTCAAAAGAACTGAGAGAAGCGCATAATATAGAGAAGATGTATAAAGCAGGTTCATTCTATGGCGAATAATATTTTATTTGTTTTTGAAGGGGAAAAAACTGAAAGACAGATTACAAAGAATTTGACACAGTTTTTTCTTAATGAAAATACAATTATTACCTGTGCTTACTGTTCAACGATATACCAGGTATATAAAGAAATCTCGGCAGATGAGGATTTAGATACTTTCTCTTTGTTAAAGAATAGAAAGCAAAATGAAGTTATACTTGAACCTTATAGTATTGACGATTTTGCCGAAATTTATATGTTTTTTGACTATGATGGACATGATCCGATTGCAGATGATGCTAAACTCAAAGAGCTACTCACATTTTTTAATGAAGAGACCGATAAAGGCAAGCTTTTTATCAGTTATCCAATGATTGAGTCTCTAAAGCATATAGAAGATTACAATTCCTTTAAAGATTTAAAAGTTGGCTGTAAAGTGAATATATACTATAAACGACTGGTTAGTCAGACTTGTTTGAAAGGCATATATAACTTAACAACTTATACCCATGAAATTTGGAAAAAACTTATAGATGCGCATCTAAAGAAGATGAACTATGTGGTTAACCATGCATATGCCCTCCCGGAAGATTTGATATCTCAGCTGGAAATTTTTGAGAAGCAGTTGGAAAAATACATCGAGGTTGATTCGACAGTTGGTGTTCTGAATTCCTTTCCAGTTTTCCTACACAATTATTACGGAAATGAGAAGCTTAAAGGTCTAATTAAATAAATTGACCGGAGCAGTTACCCTGCTGCGGGCTTCTTTACTTTCTATTGCTTTCTTAATGAGCCAGGGGCAATGAGGTTATACACTTCGTCATTCCGATTTAGCGTAACGATACTGAATTAAGTTCAGTGCGGGCTTGAAATCTGTAAGAGCTGTGAACAGTTCTCTCAGTCGTGCCTCCTTCGAGATGACGGCAGGGTGGTAAGTCTACTTTAGACAGGGGTAAGGCAGTAATTCAGATAGGAATCTACACTAGGTAGTACTTGAATTGTACCTTCTGGAGTTTTAGTTACAATAATTTGTGTTATTACCAGACCTTCTAAATAGTGCCCCCCGATGTCGTAATTTTGATCTGTTTTGTTCCTTTTATTCTTTATATAAAGGATGATCTATGATAACGATGACCTGGTTATATGGAACAACCACTTTGGCTTTATCTACAAGATGTGGTATGTCTTCTTCGGGTTTCTCCAGGCTAGCTCAGGGAATAACCGCTTTGTCTTTGTCTACAAGATATGTTATGTCGCTAGGCCAGGGGTTATAGGCTGATTTATACTGGTAGATGAATATCGTCAGTGCCAAAGCGGCGATTAATAAACCGGAGAAGGTAATTTGCTTGATAGAGCGCATAATTAAAAATGGTTGATGGTATAAATATACTGTAAAGAGAAAAATAACCAGTCCAAAAAAAATATTTTCATTTCTTATGGGACTTTTTGTTTTTCATGGCTCATGTAATAAATGACCTCTTAAAAAAAGGAAAATGAAAAAGGAACAATACATAGAGATACTTACTAAATACCTTGACGGCAATGCCACTGTTGCAGAGGAGGATTTTCTCTTTGCTTATTATAACTTGTTCATGGCGGATGCTGATGTGATGGAGATCTTGAGCGATGAGGAGAAGCTTAAGCTTAAGTTGAGTATCAAAGCTACTATTGATCATAATATAGATGAGCCTGTTGCAGAAGAGTCTGTTGTGGAAGAGCCGGTAGTGTTAGAAGAAAGCTTGGTAAAACGCCGGACTCTATGGCCACGCATCGCTGCGGCAGCAGCCATTCTTTTAGTCGTAGGCTTAAGCATTTTCTTCTATACATCCCGTCATCTCGAGGGAAGCGCAGCGACGAGAGACCTGTCAGCAAACGACATCAAACCCGGCTCTAATAAAGCCTACTTAATCCTGTCCAATGGCAAACGCCTATCCCTAACCGATGCCGCCAACGGCGCTATCGCCAAAGAAGCAGGCGTTGAAATCACAAAAACCGCCGATGGACAGGTGATATACTCCACTCGTCATCCCGAAGGAGGCACGACTGAGGGACCTGTAAGCGGTAGATCTCTCCCTGGGGTAGAGATGAAGGCGATGAACACAATCGAAACCCCCAAAGGGGGGCAATACCAGATCCGACTCCCTGACGGATCCAAAGTATGGCTCAATGCCGCCTCTAAATTGATTTATCCTGTTACCTTTATTGGGCGTGGGCAGCGGGAGGTTACTTTAAGCGGCGAAGCCTACTTCGAAATAGCCAAAGACAAACAACATCCATTTAAAGTAAAAAGCACCGGGCAGGTGGTGGAAGTGCTAGGAACACACTTTAACATCAACAGCTACGCCGATGAGGGTAGCGTGAAGACTACGCTATTGGAGGGAAGTGTAAAGGTAAACGTGGCTGTGCTTAAACCAGGAGAACAGGCTTTGCTACAAAACAATGTGATTAAGGTTGCGGAGGTAAACCCCGATGACGCCATTGCCTGGAAAAACGGGGAGTTTGTATTTAATGACGAACCCTTGCAAAACATTATGCGCAAAATAGCCCGCTGGTATGATGTAGACATAATTTACAAAGACATTAACCCAAATAAACCATTTGGAGGTTCCGTTTCCAGATTTGAAAACATTTCTAAAGTACTGGAGAAGCTAGAGCTAACCGGAAGTGTACATTTTAAAATAGAAGGGAAAACCATTTACGTTACTAAATAAACGCTTAATTAACCGATATCAACTAACCATTAACCAACACAACCAACAATGAGAAATTTTTATAGAAACGCCCCTTAACTGAGCAGGTAAAAGAAATAACCAGAAGTGCTTGAACACTCCTGGTTAGTGTTTGGCGTAAAGTCAATAATTAAATCAACCGTTTAACCGCAGGTGCCCACAGATTGGAAGCTTAAGGCATTCTGCTTACAATACCAAGCATGCAAATATATGTAATTATACAAAGATATTGGCTTATTATGCGATTAACCACCGTGATATTAATAGCTACACTAATGCAGGTTAGTGCTGCGGGTTTTGCCCAAAGGCTCACTATGCAGAAAACTCAAGCAAGTTTAAAAGAGGTCTTTACAGAGATCAAAAGGCAAACAGGCTATAATGTGGTCTGGGATTCAGAATTACTTAAAAATTCAAAACCTGTAGAGGCGAAATTTGATAACGAAGAAGTATGTAAGGTCTTGGATCAAATTTTAGTGAAGCAGAATCTGGATTATACCATTGCCGATAAGACTATTGTGATTAAGGAGAATAAAAAAACTTCCTTTCTTGAAAATTTTTTTGATCGTTTTAATAATATTGATGTTAGTGGCAAAATTTTGGACGAAAATGGTAAACCACTTCCGGGGGCTAGTGTGAAGGTGAAGAAAACCGGGAAGGGAGTGAGTACGGATAAGGATGGAAGGTTCTTTTTGAGAGGAGTGGAAGAGGGGGCTTTATTGGTAGTGAGTTTCATAGGGTATTTGCCAAAGGAAGTGAGTGCTTCGGCAAATATGGGAAGCGTGGTGTTGGAGCAGAGTTTGTCGAAGCTGGATGAGATTCAGGTGATTGCGTATGGTATAACAACCAGAAGGCTGAACACGAGTAATATTGTAAGTATAAAGGGTGAGGATATTGCCAAACAACCCATTTCCAATGTTCTGCTAGGACTACAGGGAAGAGTTCCAGGCATTTATCTTGGCCAAACCTCAGGAGTTGCAGGAGCAGATGTGAGAGTTAGGGTTCAAGGACAAAATAGTTTGGGAAATGGGAATGAAGCTTTTTATGTAATTGACGGGGTACCTTACATTCCCCAAAATTTATATACTGGAATTAGTCAGTCAATTTTACCAGCAGGTAGTGGCACTTTAAATTTTTTAAATCCGAGTGACATAGAAAGTGTTGAGATATTAAAGGATGCAGACGCCACTGCAATTTATGGCTCTAGAGCAGCTAACGGAGCAATTCTTATAACCACAAAAAAAGGGAAAATAGGTAGTACAAAAGTTGACCTAAATGTGCAATCTGGATGGGGAGAAATTGCAAAGAAAATTGAATTATTGAATACTCAGCAATATCTTGAAATCAGAAAAGAAGCAAATAAAAATGCCAATAGACCTGTCAGACCTACTGATTACGATATAAATGGGGAGTGGGACCAAAATAGGTATACTGATTGGCAGAAAATCTTGATAGGTAATACTTCACATTATACGAATGTTCAAGCTTCCATATCTGGAGGGAATAACCAGACACAATTTTTAGTAGGTACTGGATATATAAGGGAATCGTCCGTCTTTTTAGGTGACTTTGCAAATGATAAGGGAAATGTCCACATGAATATCAACCACAAATCCAAGGATGAGAAGTTCACATTTAACATAAATTCAAATTTCTTAAAAGATCAAAATAAATTGCCCTCTATCGACCTCACAACATCTGCAATCACCTTGGCTCCCAATGCCCCACCACTGTATAACGAGGATGGTACAATCAATTGGGAACCACTTTCTAATGCGACAAATCGATACACCTTCTCAACAAATCCTGCGGCAGTTCTACTTAGAAAATACAATGCCAAAACAGACAATTTATTAACAAACACTCTAGTTGGCTATCAACTAATTCCCGGCCTAACTATTAAAACTAGTTTAGGATATAATAAGCTAGTAACGGATGAGTTATACACAAATCCTCAAACTTCTTATGCTCCTTCTGCAACTGTTAATCTAAGACAGGCTACCTACGGAACTCGAAAAATTGATTCCTGGATTGCTGAGCCGCAGCTAACATACAATAAGAGTTTTTCTTTCGGTGATATGCAAATTCTATTAGGATCTACATTTCAATCAACTAAGAAATCTGTTATCGCCTTTGATGGTTCAAACTACTCAAACGATGAGCAATTGGAAAATAGCCTAGCAGCGGGAACAATCGTTCCCAATTTCAATACAATGCAAAGTGAGTACAGATATAACGCGATCTTTACTAGATTAAACTACCAATACCAAAATAAATACGTACTTAATTTAACTGCAAGAAGAGATGGCAGTAGCCGTTTCGGCTCTGCTAATTTATTTCACAGTTTTTACTCAATAGGAAGTGCATGGATCTTTAGTGACGAAAATTTCGTAAAGAAAAATTTTTCTTGGCTAAGTTTTGGCAAATTAAAAGCGAGTTATGGCACTACCGGAAATGATCAAATACAGGATTATCAATTTTTAAACTTATATGATATTTATAATATCAATACCAGCATTCCTTATCAACAAATAGTTGGTTTACTGCCATCTGGTCATTCAAATCCATATTTACAATGGGAAGAGACGCGTAAATTGAACATCGGCCTCGATCTAGGTTTTTTTAAGAATCGTATTCTAGCTAATATCAATTTCTATAGGAACCGCTCTTCAAACCAATTGTTGGGAGCAACTTTGCCCAATATGACAGGCTTTAATACAATTTTGAGAAATATCCCTGCTTTGGTTGAGAATAAAGGCTGGGAACTTTTGATAGACGCTACGCCAGTTACATCTGAAAGTTTAAAGTGGTCAATTTCGGCAAACCTGACATTGCCAAAAAACACTTTAATTAACTACCCTGGATTAGATGTATCACCTGATAGAGAATATTACATTGTTGGACAACCCACAAACCTTGTAAGAACATTTGAAATGGTTGGAGTTAATAAGGAAACTGGATTATACGAATTTAAAACTTTTGACGGCAAAATTACTTCCACTCCAGATCCGCAAACTGATAAATTAAAAACAATAACCTTGGGTCCAACGCTATTTGGTGGAATTAGCAACAACTTTGTTTATAAGAATTTAGAATTGAGTTTTTTGTTTCAATATGTTAAGCAAAATGCTCGGAATTACAAATTCGGTGCTGTCTACCCTGGAACCGTTAATACGAACCAACCAATTGGAATTTTAGGAAGGTGGCAAAAGCCTGGTGACGAGACTTCAATCCAGCAGGTTAATCCGCTCGGAGGAGCTTATCAAAACGCAGTATTGAGTGATGCCGCTTATAGTGATGGTTCCTTTTTAAGACTCAAAAATATATCTCTTAGCTATTCTTTACCAAAAAAATGGGTTGATAAAACTCACTTATCTCTTGCAAAAATCTTCCTGCACGGCCAAAATATTGCAACAATCACCAAGTTCAATGGAGGGGATCCAGAAACGGGCATTCCAACTACTCTTCCTCCAATAAGGATGATTACAATGTGTATTCAATTAACTTTTTAATCGAAATAAAAATGAAAATACGTTTAAGTTACTTCAAATCTGTATTGTTGATATTTCTATTAGGTTTCCTTACAGTTATTTATGGTTGCAAAAAATTTATTGAAGTCGATGCACCCAAAACCAGTATAAACCAAGAAAACATCTACACAAATAATACTAACGCGATATCTGCCTTAACAGCAATATATACAAAAATGTCTAGTTCCACATTTAGTTTACAGCTGTCAATTTATCCGGAACTCTCGGCAGATAATTTAACCCTCTATGATCTCAATAATTCTGCTGCTATTACATATTATTTAAATAAGCTTAGTCCAAGATATCAAACTGACCTCTATTCGACTGTTTTATGGAATGATCTTTACCAATACATCTATTATTGTAATTCTGCAATTGCAGGCCTTTCCAAAACTAATGATGTTAGTAAAAATGTCAAACAGCATTTAATGGGAGAAGCATACTTTTTGAGAGCTTTTTTTTACTTTTATTTGGAGAATTTATACCAGAATGTTCCAATTGTGTTAACAACTGACTACTCTATAAATTCAAAATTATTTAACAGTTCAGCTGACGAGGTTTTGGGACAAATCGAATCCGATCTTAAAATGGCCCAAAACCTTCTTACAAACGAGTATCTGGACAAGACTTTAGATAATTCAACACAGGAAAGAATTCGGCCCAATGCGATGGCTGCAACTGCATTGTTAGCTAGGCTTCATCTGTTCCGAAAAAACTGGGTTGGGGCTGAGGAAGAAGCTTCTAAAGTTATTAATGCAACTTCATTATATATCTTGCCCGATTTGCGTTCTGCTTTCCTTAAAAATAGCAGTGAAACAATATGGGCTCTTCAACCAGTAAGCTTCGATGTTAACACCAAGGAAGGAGAATTCTATATCTATTCTAGTGAAGGTCCAAACTCAACAAATTACACCTATTTATCGTCAGATCTTTTACAAAAATTCGAAGCAGGCGACGATAGAAGAAACGAGTGGGTCGGGGCTTTCATTGGGGGAACTATCTATTATTATCCAACCAAATACAAAATAAAGAATGGAGATCCATCCTCAGCGAATGAATATACAATTGTTCTTCGCTTGGCAGAACAATATTTGATTAGAGCTGAGGCAAAAATTCAACAAGGTAAGATCAATGAAGGCATCGCCGATATAAATGTAATTCGCAAGAGAGCAAGATCATTATTGCAACAAGTACCAAATCCATTACCCGAAATTGGAAATGATCTTACAAAAGAAAATGCTCTTGAGGCTGTTCTAAATGAGAGAAGGTTAGAATTATTTACTGAGTGGGGATTTCGATGGTTTGACCTAAGAAGAACAAACAAAATTGACGCGATCATGCCAGCGACAGCAATTTTAAAAGGTTCAGAATGGAACAGTTACCAAAGTTTGTATCCAATTCCAGCGGGAGAGATTTCTAGTAACATTAATTTAATTCAAAACCCAGGTTATAAATAAGATATGATTTTTTTTACGCCCAGTGGTGTTATTAGAAGTAGCACCACTAAGCCGCTGCTTTGCCCAAACATTATAAATGAAATGAAAAAAATATTCTGCCTTTATATTATTCTTACACTTGTTATTCTCACACTTGGGATTTCATGTTTCGCACAGAAGAAATTATTGACAGTCGAAACTTACACTTCTTGGAGTGTTGTTCAAGACGGTGCAATAAGCAACAATGGTAAATTTGCGTGTTATACAATTAAAAATCTCCCCTTAGGGCAAAGTACATTTGTCTTAAAAAACACTTTAACTGAGAGCGAATTTAGATCACTAAATTTCAACAGTTATGTTTTTAGTGATGATTCTAGAAAACTATATGGCAAATTTAGTAATGACACCTTAGGAATCTTGGACCTGCATTCGAAAACAATAAACAAAATTCCAAATGTTAAATCATTTTTTTTAGTAAAAAGACAAAGGCATGAAGATATTGTATATCTCACATCTAAAAATATCCTCGTATTAGGAATTAATAAAAATCTTCCAAATACTTCTTTAGAAAATGTAGTAGAGTACAAGATTAACGATTTAAAAACAAAGTTGCTTGTAAGAACAACCAGTTCTAATGAATCAAATAATTATGAATCAATTAAGCTCCTTGATTTAAATAATGCGTCCTTAAAGGAAATCTATAGGGGAATGGAAGTTTCCAATTTAACATTTAGTGATGATGGAAATCAAATTGTATTTACAATTCCAGATAATGACTCATTTGCGATTTGGCATTTTTGCCAAAATGATAGTATGGCAAAAGAAATTGTGAGTTCTTCAATAATAGGTACACTGCCTGGCACTTTTGATCATACCGGTTTTATGTTTAGCAGAGACGGCAAATCGATATTTTTTAATGTTATCACGAAAAACAAAGGGATTGATTCAGTTCGTAATAGTCCTTTGGATATTTGGAGCTATGAGGATACTTATTTGAAGAGTCAGTACTATTCAGAATATGGGAGACTACAAATTCAGAAAAGCTATCCGGTGCGAATTGATCTCAGGAACAGGAAAGCAACATGCTTATTAAGAGGTAATGAAAAAGTATTTCTTAATAGCTTTAATAAGGCAACTGATGAATTCTTTATAATTGAAGACTCGTATGGAAACCTAGATGAACCTTTTATTTCATCGTCTACGGTCACATATTCCCTTTGTAAGACTTTAACAAATGAAAAGGTACCTATAATATCTACTAGGAATCAACCAATACTTGAAATATTAATTTCTCCAGGGGGGAAATTTATTATTTATTATGATCAAGAGCTCAACTCATATTTCCTTTACAATATTTTAACAGGAAAGAAATCGGATCTAACTAAAGGATTCTCCAATAATAAACTATGTAAATTCAACATGCTTGAAGAGATAAACCCAAACCATTTTCCAGTTGGGATTATAGGCTGGACAAAAGGAGATAAGCAGGTTATAATAGGTGGAACTTATGACATCTGGATGTTTAACACCGAAGGAAATTCCAACCCCACTAACCTAACAAAGGGGATTGGAGATAAAGAAAAAATCCTATTTAAACTGGCTCTATTGCCTAATAACCATATTATTGATATGGATAGAGATATTTTAGTTACTGGATTCAATACTCAATCAAATGAATTTGGTTTCTATAAACTCAACATAGAAAAAAGGAAAGAATTTGAAAAACTAAGCTCGGGCCAGTATAGTGTTTCAAACCCAAAAAATCCATATGGTACAATAAGATCGGAGGACCTCATTCCTTCAAAAGAATCAAAAGGATTTTTAGTTTTAAGGCAGTCAACTCAAAGTGCACCTAATTATTTTTATACCAGAGATTTTATAATCTTCAAGCAGTTATCAAATAACCAACCACAAACTGATTATAATTGGGTAAGTACAGAATTACACAAATATAAGAATAAAGAAAGTGGCAAGGAGTATTCTGGCCTATTGTATAAGCCTGAAAACTTCAATCCTACGAAAAAATATCCCATATTATTCAATTATTATGAAAGACAGAGTAATAATCAGAATATATTCCCAAAAGTAGATCCAGAAAGTGCGAATTTCAATATAACAGTTGCAACTAGCAATGGATATCTTGTCTTCCTTCCTGATGTACATAATGAGAATGGCAAAGTTGGCGACGGTGCATTGCAATCAATTACGGCGGCGGTAGATCACTTAGCTTCATACTCTTGGATCGACACTTTACGTATGGGGATAACTGGCCATAGCTTTGGGGGCTTTGAGACGAATTATATTGTAACCCATTCAAACAGATTTCAGGCAGCCGTTTCCGGGGCTGGAAACAGTGAATTAATAAGCATGGCGTATGATGTATGGGGAAGTGGAGGTACAAGTAAAGAATCTTACTATATTAATTCAGCTCCTAAAATGGGAAAAAGCATGATTGATGCTCCGGAAATGTACGTCCACAACTCTCCGTTATTGAATGTAAAACAAATAACAACCCCACTCCTTTTATTACACAATGATAAGGACATGGCAGTTCCTTTCAGACAAAGTAGACAGCTTTTCATCTCACTACGACGTCAAAATAAACCAGTTTGGTTATTAAACTATAAAGGAGAAAATCACGGTTTAACAATCGATGTAAACAAACTCGATTACAATAAAAAGGTATTTGAGTTCTTTGATTACTACTTGAAAGGGAAAATCAAACCAAAATGGATGATGAGAAATGACTAACTCTAACACTATTTTTAAATTAATAGCTATAGAATAACCCTAAGAAATACACAAATTAAAAAAATATGAAAATCAAATTCTGCTTGTTCCTCACACTAATTCTCTGCAAGTCAATCTGCGCACAAGAAAGACTCCTTTTATATGCAGACAGTATTCCTAACTCTACTAAAATTGAACTTGACTCTACTCAGATTCCAAGTTTAGAGATTTATCAGCCCAAAGAGAAGGGATCTAATGTAGGTATACTTATTATTCCTGGAGGAGGATACCAGTTTTTAGCGTATGAACAGGAAGGTACAGATATTGCCAAGTCATTTGCCACTAAAGGAATAACCGCATTTGTACTTAGATATAGATTGCCTTCTAGTTTGACAATGAAGGACAGAACAATTGGAGCAATTCAAGATGCTCAACAAGCGTTGAGACTTATTAAAACAAAAGCTCAGACTTGGGATTTAGATTCTACAAAAATAGGGACTATTGGGTTTAGTGCTGGAGGACATCTTGCTTCAATGCTGGGAACTAAATTCCATCATAATTACATTCAAAATGCAGAGAGAACGAGTTTAAGGCCAGCATTTATGATTTTAGTTTATCCCGTCATCAGTATGGATGATAGAATAACTCATATTGGTTCCAGGTCAAATTTACTAGGAAAAATGCCGACAGAACGTCAAAAGTGGTTGTATTCAAGTGAGAAACAAGTTTCTTTTGATACCCCTCCAACATATATCACACATTCTGGGGATGATCAAATCGTGAGTGTGGAAAATAGCATTGAAATGTATAAAGTGTTGAATAATAATAAAGTTCAGTCCGAATTGCATTTATACCCCAAAGGTAATCACGGCTTTGTATTGAATCTTCCGGTAGCCGAATGGATGGATCCAATTTTAGAATTTTTGAAAAAACAAGGATTTTATAATAAGAATAGAAAATAATAACTAAACATATAAAACAAGTAAATGAAGACAGTAATATATCTGGCTATAGCCATTCTATTTTCCTTTTTTTTCCAAACAAAAGCTCAAAACAAATGGAAAGCCCAACCAATAAATATACAAACTCGTTGGTTTAAGGAAGTTTCTCCTAATAATGCATTAAACGAATATCCGCGTCCTCAAATGGTTCGGGAAAAATGGATAAATCTTAATGGATTATGGGATTATGCCATAACCCCTAAAGATAGTAGCGTTCCATTGAAGCCTGAAGGGCAAATTCTCGTCCCTTATCCAATTGAATCAGCGTTATCTGGAGTAAAGAAGAGTTTAAAACCGGATCAAAATTTATGGTACATGAAAAAAATTACTACCCCAACTGGAATTAATAAAAATCAGGTATTACTACATTTTGGAGCGGTTGATTATCAGGCGACAATTTATATTGATGGAATTGAAGTGGGTATGCATGAAGGGGGGTATACATCTTTTAGTTTTGACATTACGAAATTTCTAACAAAAAAGATTCACACGCTTTTTGTCAAAGTATACGATCCAACAGATAAGGGAGTTGGACCACATGGTAAACAATTGCTTAATCCAGATAATATTTATTATACCTCAAGTTCAGGAATCTGGCAGACAGTTTGGATGGAAATTGTCCCAGCAAACTATATCCAGGATATATCAATAACTCCCGACATAGATAAGTCGTTGGTATACGTGAACGTAAAATCCGCCGCGAACACTGATGTTGAGTTGAAAGTTCAAGAGACTTTGACAAAGGGAAAGACAAATACTATGATTGCTATTCCCATTAAAAATATAAAACTATGGTCACCCTCTAAGCCTCACCTGTACGGCTTAAAAGCGAAACTTGCAGAGGATGCAGTGAAAAGTTACTTTGGCATGCGTAAAGTTAGCATTGCTAAAGACGAGGAAGGTGTTGATCGTATCTTTCTGAACAACAAGCCTTATTTTAATCTTGGAGTACTTGATCAGGGATTCTGGCCTGATGGCCTATATACAGCTCCGACTGATGAAGCATTGGCTTTTGACATCAAGGCAATTAAAGCTATGGGCTTTAACACGATAAGAAAACATATTAAAATCGAACCTGCCCGGTGGTACTATTATGCAGACAAGTTAGGAATGTTGGTTTGGCAGGATATGGTTAACCCAAATCAAGGACTACCGGAAGGGAGCAAAGCAGCCTTTGAGGCGCAAGTAAGAGAAACGGTTCAGCAGCTTCATAATCACCCAAGTATAACAACCTGGGTTTTATTTAATGAAAAGTGGGGACAATATGATCAAGGCCGTTTGACAAAATGGATAAAAGAGATCGACCCCTCAAGAATCGTAAACGGACATAGCGGAGAGCTACTTTACGTAGATGAACAACTTCGTAGTCCAGCTCCAAATGCTTATATAAACTCAGACATGACAGATGTACACAGCTATCCCGATCCAATGATGAGTATCAAGCAGGATGGCAAGGCACAGGTTGTGGGAGAATTTGGGGGTATCGGGGTGTTTATAGGTGATCACCAATGGAATCCTGAAATTGCATGGGGTTATATTCAAGAAAAACCTGCTGCTCTGAAGTTGAAGTACGCCAAGATGAATGAATTGCTCAATTTGCAGAACAAGCAAGGGCTGGGTGCTTCTATTTATACACAACCGTTTGATGTCGAAAGTGAACAGAATGGATTGATGACATACGACAGAGAAGTTATTAAAATCCCATTTAAGGAATTAAGAAACATCCATAGGCAGCTTAATCCGGATTTGGGTAAGATTCCTCAAGTTGCCGCGGAGAATGCTGATTTGACGGATCCTGAGATAATTTATCACCGCTTGCTAGCTAAGTATAAAAATGAGGATTCAGATAGAAATGTGATTCGAAAACTTCTGTTAATGAGTGATTCATTTAAGGATACAATCAACTTAAGGAAATTTGCAGCGAAGCTGACAAATGTACTGAAACAACCCTATGATAAAAAAGACCTGCAATTAGTAATGAAACTAACAAAAGTAACAAACGATCCTGGATTCGATTTTCTTTTTAAAAATTCTGATTCCATTAATGCGGTTCTCGGAGCGAATGCTGCGGATGGCAAAATAATCTCTTTAATCGACAAAGAAATTGTTTTAACAATTGATCCAAATGCTTCAATATACGTTGATCCATGGGAAATGATTGCCAAGAAACCTTCTGTAAAAGTTGATTGGGACAAAATTAAGAGATTTATTGAAACAAAATATGGTAATCTTGGAATTGAGGCTTTCTATAAAGCTCAGGGTTTATATTTATTTTATAAAACATCTGGTGATCACGCAGCACTTATTCCAACCTATTCGAAGCTAATGGATTTTCTTTATAAAGAATATCAAGATAAGGCGGGCATTCGTGTTGGAGGAATGATCCTTAATAATATTGCTTGGTCGATTTTCGAGGTCGTTACAGATACAGTATTATTAAATAAAGCACTTAGATGGAGCAGATTTAGTATTGAAGAATGGCCGGAAAATTATCAGCGAATGGATACCTATGCAAACCTTCTTTATAAGCTTGGGAGAGTTAGAGAAGCAATTGAATGGGAAACTAAAGCAATGGGGCTTATGGAGAAGAAAGAACAGTATCGATATCGGTCAACTATCGAAAAAATGGAAAAAGGAATTAAAACGTGGCCAGATAAATAATTATATAGTCTATTAGGTGGTCACAAGATCTATGTGGTTTTGTGATCATCTACAATAACGGAATTTAATTAACAACCACTAGTCATGAACAGTATCACCATCGGACAAAGAATCAGACAGCTGCGGTTAAAGGAAAGAAGGAACCAGGGCTATTATGCAAAGATATTGGGACTTTCAACGCCCGCTTATTCCAAGATAGAGGCAGGGATTACGGATATCAATATTGCCAGACTGATGCAGATCTCTGAACTGTTTGGGGTAACGCCAGCAAGCTTTTTTGACAGTACTGAGGAAACGGTGTTGGAGTTAAACCGGCAGAGAGAACTGGTGAATGAACTTCAGGTAAAATTGATCAATTGCCTGGAAGGAAAGATATGCTGTAAAGAACAATGATCCAATAAATTTAAACAACCTATGAAAGAAAATTTTATTCCAGAAAGCAAGGTTATGGCTTTTCTGGAGCATGTGAAAGGAAAAGCCTTTGTGATCTCTGATGTTGCAGTGGCATTAGGCATAGATGAGGAAGAAGCAGTGAGCATATTGATTTACTTGTTGGAAAACAAGCTGCTGGAGGTGACTTGTACCTGGGTGCCTAAGAGGGGAAAATATGATTTCTGATCGCGCTGAATCTTTTAGATTCTGAGGCTTGATCATGAAATCATATTTTCTTGGGTGCAGACCGGTGAGGGTTCATATCCCTTTTTTTTGCCCATTGCTCAATCAAATTTTTGCCA
>Ga0182008_10000513_pt1 | contig 29067 bp, 21 predicted proteins | sample Sormic07211129_1_FD_120482 | JGI IMG/M metagenome (GOLD analysis project Ga0182008, IMG submission 120482) | Rhizosphere microbial communities from Sorghum bicolor, Mead, Nebraska, USA - 072115-129_1 metaG | ecosystem: Host-associated > Plants > Roots > Rhizosphere | place: USA: Nebraska...
AAGCGACCCCGAGGAGGCGGCACCGACAAGACAAGCAAGCCCTCGATCAAGTAGACATGGACGAGGTCAGGACCTGGGGAATTACGTGACGCCGGGCCCGGGGAATTACGTGATCGTTCACACCTGCCCTTGATGGAAGGGGATGGGGCGGATCCACATGACGGGCAGGCTGCTGCGGAACTGCTCGGAGGTGCGGGGGCGTTCGCTGCGGCGGCGGTTGTGCAGGCCTTCGTTGACGATGTCGATGGCGCCGCGGCCGCAGTAGATGACCGAGACACGCAGCCGGTCCTGGAGGCAGTCGAAGTAGTCGAAGGCGGTGGCCAGCTCGCTGTCGTGGATGCGGTCGATACCGTCGATGAGGATCAGGGAGGTGCGGCTTTCCCGCATGGCGTGGGCGACCGGTTCGGTCATGTCGGTGCTGCGGTAGGTCCGCTTGTCGATGTTGATCGTGTGGTCCATGCCGAAGAAGTCGGCGAAGGGCAGGGACCAGTCGAGGTTGCTCTCACGGCGGGGCGGGACGTTGATGTAGACGACGGGGGTCCACTCACTGTCCGGCCGCCGCTCGGTCTCCAGCAGACCCTGGTAGGCACGGCCGATCTGAAGGAGCAGGGTGGTCTTGCCGGCACACCCGTCGATGATCATGCTCTTGCGTCTGCCGGTGGGCCGGAACCGGTTGGTGCGCAGAGCACGCCGGGCGTCCTTCAGGCCCTGGGTCACGTCGGGGGTGCCCACGGGGATCATTTCCCCGTGGTAGATCATCCGCGGATCGGTGTCGGTGACTTTCGTGCCCTGGGGGGCGCAGTCCTGCAGATCCGGCGGCTCGAGTGTGCGGCGCACGAAGTCCATGAACCCCTCCCGCACCGTGAGCAGTTCAGGATCCAGAGGGGGCCACCGCGCTGTGGGAGCTGCGGGGGCGGCTGGTTTCGGGGCGGTGCGCGCAGCGTCCATCACGTCTCCTGCGGGTCCTGGCTGGGCGATGGCGGGTCCTGGTCGGGCCGCGGCGCAGGTCGCTCGGGCGGATCCGCTGCCAGTTCCCGGAAGATGTCGCCGGCTGATCCGCCCAGGCTGTGCGCTCCCGGCGGGGCGGGACGGCGCCGCGGTGGCCGGGGCCGGTCCGGCGACGCAGGCGCGGTGGTGCGTTCGGGTACAGCGGGTGGCAGTGCGGCACGGCGGCCGGGGAAGAGGTCCTTGGCATCGACGTTGAGGGACGGTGCGGGCGTCACGCTGCCGGGTTCGGCCCGGGTGATCCCCGCATACGGGTTGACCGGTGTTTCGGTGATCTCCAGGGGCTGCGGAACGAACGCGGCCACCGGCTTGGTGGAGGTGGGGGAGGGGCCGCGCCGTGCTCGGGCCAGGAGATCGTCCACGGCCTGGGCGATTTCTTCCTCGCTGCCTTCCCGGCCGACGAGACCGGCGACGAGATCGGCGGCCTTTTCCCACAGGTACTGGGTCCAGGCATCGTGGATCAGGTGCTGGTACTTGAAGTCGAAGGCCACCCACGGACTGCGGGCGGGGTCGTCCTCAACCGTGTGGTCGTACAGCCACACTCGGCTGGGTTCGTAGGGGTTGTAGTAGAGCGGCCAGCGCCGGCCCTGTCCCTTGATGCCGGTGTGGCGGTTCTTGAACTCCCGGATGCGGTGGCTGACATAGGTGCGGTTGCCGATCTTGATGCCGTCGCGGGTGACGGTCCGCTTCGTTTGGAGGAGCAGCTTGCGGCTCTCATCCGGTGTGACCGGCCGCGGTACGGCACCTTCCACGGCCACCGCCGCCGCATACATCTGGTTCGGCGTGAGCACCAGAGAAGGAAGGAAGAGGGAGCGCAGCCCTTCGTGCGGCCGCCGCTGCCACTCGGTGACCACCCACTCGTGCCACAGGTCCTGCAGCTCGTTCAGCGTCCGCAGCCGTTCCTTTTCGACGTCCTTGCCGCGCGTGGCCAGGCTGTTGCCGGTGTAGCCGGCGACGAACTGGGAGAACATGCTCTTGACCGAGGCGTTGGTGCGTTCGATGACCGCCTTGTCGGTGGGGGTGCGCTCCCGGGCGGACTCCACCTCGATGCCCAGCATGCTGCACACGTCTTTGAAGTGCCGGGCTTTGAAGATCTTGGCGTTGTCGACGACCACCGTCTTCGGGCGGATCACCGGCCGGGCCGCGGCGCCGGCCATCCGCGGATCGCCGGCCAGCATCTTGGCGTAGGGCAGGTCCGAGTTGGCGGCCAGCGCCTGCGGCGACCAGCCGGGGCGCGCCGCGAGCGGCGCCATCGCCTGACCCAGCAGCAGCGCGGCATCCAGCGATTTGGTGCCGCGGCCGCCGCGGCGCCGGCTGCCCGGCCCCTTCTTCCGCCCCGAAGACTTGGGAACGATCATGCCGGCGATGAAGCTGCGGCTCAGGACGTCGAGGGCGTAGGTCAACTCCACTGCCACGGGACGCCCGTCGTCGCCGAGCGCCAAGACGTCCAGCCCGGTGCCGTCGATCTCCACGCGTTCGCCCAGCAACGACACCGGCGCCGGATGGTAGGGAGGCTCGGGCGGGGCTGTGGCGTCACTGCCCAGCCCGGGCGCGGCCTTCAGCGACTCCTTCGAGATCCCCAGCCGCTTGAGCAGGTCGTAGAAGGTGGAACGGGCCGGCATCAGGGCACGGTACTCATCCGGGTGCGTGCGGCGCAGCGCCGCACGCACCCGTTTGTACAGCCGGGAGAAGGTGCCCGCCGACGCGCCGCGCTGGGCTTTGTCCTCCTGGCGGATCAGCGCCACCACCCGCTCGTCGACGTTCCCGTAGACGGTGGCCGTGCGCAGCCACCGCTTGTCGACCAGGCCGAGCAGCCCGTGTGCTTCGTAGGCCAGGCATTTGCGCTGCACGGTGGCGACCGACCCGGTCAGACCGGCCGCCTTCAGCTCGGTTGCTTTGAGGGCGTAGCGGGCGGTGCGGGTGGTGGTCGCGGGATCGTAGCCGTGCCGCGGAGTGAAGGCGCCTGACCGGGCGCCGACAGGGCGGCCGGTCAGCACCTCCCGGACATGCTTCTCCCAGCAGCGCAGGTGCTCCAGCTGTTGTTTGTCCAGCCGGTCCAGCACGGACAGGTCCGGCACCGCTTCCGGCTCCTGCGGCGTCCCGTCGGCTTTCAGCACGGCGAAGTCTGGGGCGGATACCAGGATGCAGACCAGTACCAGCGCGTCCTGGCCGCCGTCGTCCATCGCCGCCAGGTGCACGTTGGCACCCTGCAAGGCGCCCACCAGATAGCGGCCGGTCTTCCATTGGACCGTCATTCCCGGCCGGAGCGTCCTGGCCGGCTCGTCCGGGGCGTCGACCGGCAGGGAAAGGACGGCGCTCATGCTGCAGCTCCGGCCGCCCAGACCGTGCTGTCGGGGGTCAGTGGCTCATCCCAGTGCGTCGTCAGATCCTGCGTCCACAGCAAGTTCCAGCTGCTGGCGCGGCCCTGCCCGGGGGGAAGATCCACAGCATCGGCGCCCCTGCTCAGCGGCAGAGGGCGGGCGAATGCCTCCAGCAGGACGGCCCTGGCGCTGGCGTCGGCGAACTCGTCGTGACGGAACTGCGAGACGATGTACACATTGCGACGCAGCTGGCCGCCCGGGGCGCGGGCGACATCCACCTGCCATCCCGCCTGCACGGCTGCTGCCTGTGCCACCGACCATTCCTGACCGTCCGGCTCCCTCCCCTCGGGGGAGTGCAGATAGAGGATCTGCTGCCCCTCGACGGTGCGCGCCATGAACGCCGGGTTCACCACCCCCGCACGCTCACCCTCGCGCCATTCGACCTGCAGCGACGGCGCAGCCAGGTAGCCGATGCGCGGATCGCGGTCGAGGAACATGGCCGCATACGCGTGTTCCCGGGACCGGCAGCTGACGTCCTTCTTTGTGGTCGACGACCACCACTGGCGCACCTTCGACTTCCGTCCCCGGTAGGCGCGCTGCTCGTGCAGCACCGGCCATTCCTCCACCGGAAGTCCGCGCAGCGCCCGTGGAGTGCCGAGGCGCTCGCGGCCCATGTCGTCGCGGTAGCGCACCTGTAAGTCCACGAGCTGCTCCCCTCGTGCCGCGCCGTGCCGTGCTGCGCGGCAGATGTCCACCAGGCTCCGGGCCTCCTCCGAGTCTCGTGGGACGCAGCCGGAGGAGTTCACCCGAAAGGATGCAGATGCCTTCGGTTCCCTTGACCGTGTTTCCTTGGTACCGGAGAACCATCGGGTGTCTGCTCAGCCGAGGCCACAGCAGACGTACGCGGCGCGGATGACTACAGAAACAGCCGGTCCATCGAGTTGGGCAGGCGCACCCACGGCAGGCACGTCAGCTCCTCCACCGGTGCCAAAAGGGAGGGCAGGGCATGACCCGTCACCCTTCGTACCTCGGTGCCTGAGGGCATGTCCCCGCCGGCAAGCTGCGGAATGCCCTGCTGGAGCGGCCGGTGCTGACGGTGCCAGACGGTCAGCGGCTCGATGAACCGGTAGCCGTGCTCACCCGCTGTCCGCGGCAGCCAGTCCTGGTACTCGGTCTTGCCCAGTACGCCGTTCAGGCGGCGCACCTCGAGCCAGGCCAGGTCCCGGGTCAGCAGGGAAAGCCGGCTGAACTGCGCCAGCGGCCGCACCCGCTGCTCGCCCAGCTGCGCCGCAAGGACGCTCCACTGCTTCGTCTGTGCCGGGTCCTCGAGATGCCCGGAACGCACGAGGATGGAACAGGCGTCCGCGAACACCCACCGTCCGGCAGGACCCAGGCGTTTACGAATCCGGTTCAGTCGCTGCTGCGCGCGCACGACCTCCGCGAGCTCGCTCAGATCGATATAGGGGTGCTGGGTGCTGCGGGAGTTGTCCGTCCAACGCCGGTGGCGCAGGCACACCTGCCAGGGATCCGGAAGGATCAGCCATGCGGGCGAGCGGGTGCCGCGGCGCGCCGCACACAGGGAGCAGGCCTGCACGATGTAGCCGGCCCGCGCGTCCCAGGGCCACTCCCAGTCATCTTTGGCGTCCTTGGCCATGAGGAATTCGTCGCGCAGCCCGACCAGACGCTCCTGCATCTCGGCCACGGTGCGGCCGGCCAAAGTGGCCAGCCGCTCGCGCGCGTAGCGGCTGACGTACATCTCGGTGTACTGAGGATCGACCGGCAGCGGGCCGGTGCCCATGCTCCTCAGCACCTCTTCCGGAGGGCGGTTGTTGCGGGCGGCCAGCCGCGTCACGTACGAGCCGGTGGACTCGCCCTGCAGAAACCGCAGCCGCAGGTGCATCCGGCGCCGCCCGAGCCATTCGTCCCGCTCCTGCGCCATGACGGCGTTCTCCCTCCAGGCCGTCCGGTTGCGGCCTCATTCAACTCCCGCCGCCCCTCGGCAGGCAGCCAGGCCGACGAAACGGTCCGACCTGGCGCACACCTGGTCCCAGAACCGACCCCTTACCTACAGGCGAAGAAAAGAAGAGGCAGCTTCGGTCGGTGTCGGCCGGACCCTGCGGGACGGGTGCCACGCTTTAGCCCGCAAACAGGCTGGTGAAGATGTCCTGCCGGCACGAAGGGCGACAAGGGAGGTCGGCGCGTCACATGTCCGGCCGTGTTGAGCTGCGCCCCCACCAACGAGAAGCCGTCGCGGCGGGAGTGGACGCCCTGAGCGGCACGCGACACGCGGCCGCGACCATCATTGCCGCCTGCGGCACCGGCAAGACCCTCATCGGCAAGCGCGTCGCCGAGCACTTCGCTGCGCGGGGCCCCGTCCTCGTCCTCGTCCCGACTCTTGAACTCCTGACCCAGACCGCGGCCCGCTGGCTGGCCGACGGCGGCTTCGACCAGCTCATCGGCGTGTGCTCACTGCCCGGCGTTCACGACCGCAGCCTGCGCGGCCGTCTGCTGCTCACCGCAGACGCCCGGGTCCTGGCCCGCCGCGTCGCCGCGGGAGGGCGCATCGCCGTCTTCGCCACCTACGCCTCCCTGCCCACCATCGCCGAGGCCCACCGCGGCGAACGCCTGCCGCCCTGGGCCTTCGCCCTGGCCGACGAAGCCCACCGCACCAGCGGCGACTGGGACAAGCGCTGGGCGCTCATCCACGACGACCGCGCCATCCCGGCCGCGCACCGCCTCTACATGACCGCCACGCCCCGCAACTGGCGCACCACACCCAACCCGAAGGCGCGCACCCGGATCGAACGACTCGCCTCGATGGACGACCCCACCATCTACGGCCCCGTCGTCTACCGCCTGGACCTGGCCGAGGCGATCGAACGCGGCATCCTCGCCGACTACCAGCTCATCGTGCCGGAAGTCCACGACAGGATGCTGCGCGACATCCTCCACGACCCCCTGCCCACCCCCCATCAGGACGGGCTACGTCTGGCCGCGATGCAGGCGGCCCTGCTGATGTCCATGGCCGAGCACGACGCGCGCCGGGTACTGTCCTTCCACGGCCGGATCGCCGCCGCCCGCGGCTTCGTCGCCTCTCTGCCCGAGACCGCCGACGTGCTCGCCGACCGCACCGGCATCCGCAACCCCTGGGCACACGCCCTGCACTGCCACCAGGCGCCCTGGCGACGCCAGCAGATCTTCCACGAGTTCGAGCACTTCTCCGCCCACACCCCAGGGAGCACCGCCGGCAGCCACGACTGCGCCGTACTCGCCAGCGTCCGCGTGCTGAGCGAAGGCGTCGACGCCCCCGACACCGACGGCATCCTGATCGCCGATCCGCGCCGCAGCCCCAACCACATCGCCCAGAGCATCGGCCGGGCCCTGCGCAAACCCCCGGGCCAGGCCAAGTGCGCCTCCATCTTCATCCCCGTCTACATCGCACCCGGCCAGTCCACCCGGCAGGCCATGGAATCCTCCTCCTTCTCGGACTTCTGGCGCTTCTTCAACGGCCTCGCCGTCTACGACACCAAGGCGTACCAGCGCTTCGGCCCCTTTTTGAAAGCGCGGCCACAACCCCTTGCACCTCGCCCGCACCGTGCCCGCGAGATCACCCGCACCCTGAAACTGCGCACCCACAAGGCCCCCAACAACGCCTTCTGGAACGACGGCCTGCAGGCAGCCCAGGCCTTCCGCACCCGCCACCATCACCTGAACATCCCCAGCGAACACGTCACCAGCGACGGCTTGGCCCTGGGCCAGTGGATCGGCCAGCAACGCTCTCTCTACGCCGCAGACGCCCTGCCGGCCGACCGCATCGCCGCCCTCACCAGCATGGGACTGTCCTGGCCGCATCCCCCCGAAAGCTTCGAACACCACCTGGCCCAGATCACCGCCTGCGCCGCCCGCCACGGCACCCTCGCCCTGGGCAAGAACGCCCACGGCGGCGACCGCCGCCTGGCCGCCTGGCTGGAGACCATGCGCCGCCGCGCCGACACCGGCCAGCTCGCCCCTGCCCGCATCGCCTCCCTCAACGCCGTCGACCCCTTCTGGAACCCGCCCTGGAGCCTGCGCTGGCAGTACACCTACGCGCAGATCAGACACCGTCTGACCATCACCACCTGGCGGTGCACCTACCACCGCCACGACAGCCGTGACTCCGCCTGGGACAGCTGGCTGGACCGCCAGATCACCCACTTCCACCTGCTCGATCCCCAGCAGAGGCATCTCCTGGCCGCCCTGGCCGGCGCCTGCCCCGACGCCCACCCCCACGCCATGCTGCTGACCCGTCCCACCGGCCTGCGCGAGCGGGCCTTCAACCGCGGCCTGCGCGCGGCACGCCAGTACCACCAACGCCACGGGCACCTCGACATGCCCAAGGACCACACCGAAGAGGTTTTCGGCGACTACCCCGTGCACCTCGGTGCCTGGCTGGCGCGGCGGCGCAGGGACAGCGCCCAGATGACCCCCCGCCAGCAAGCGGGCCTGGCAGCTCTCGGCTTCGAGACGATGCCCATCTTCCTGCCGCCCGCACAGCCATTTCGCGACGCAGCTGCCTGAACCAGCGACCACGCTCCGCCGGGCGGCCGGAGGTCAGCCCTTACCCGTGCCGGCCGCGAAGTAGAAGACGCGCGAGCCGCGCTTGGACCGCGCCGCCCGCCCCTGCTCGACCAGCGCCTCCAGCGCGTGACGCATCGCAGGCTCCTTGATCCTCCGGCCGGGGTGCGCCCGGGCCAGCGCGGTGGCGACATCGTGCGACGAGCAGGGCTCGCCCCGCCGCTTCAGCTCACCGGCCACCAGATCCCGCAGCGTCGGCGCCTGCTGCGCGGCCGCCGGCGTTTCATCCGGTGCCCCGGCATCCCGGCGACCACCAGGAGCGCCACCGTCGTCCGTGTGCGGCACACCGTCGGACACGGGCGCAGCGGCAGGACCGCTGCCGGTCGTGGCTGCACGGTCCGGCCCTGGTTCGGGGCAGGCGGCGGGGGAGTGACCGGACAGGGCCTCCCGCATGCTCAGCAGCAGCGCGTGATTGCCCTCCAGGGTGTGCAGCTGATCCTGCAACGCGTCGATTTCCGTACGGACACGCTCGCGGTCTTTCTCGACGAGCTCCAGGTCGGCATCGATCTTGGCCGCGTAGTTCGTTCTGAGGGTGAGAAGTTCCGGGGTCGCTTCCACTATGACGGCCAGCCTCCCGCAGCAGTGCGCACTCCGGGGGACGTTAGCGTCCGCACGGCGCTGCCCGGCGACTGTGAACGAGAAGGGACCGATCCTTGCCCGACCATGTGCGCACGTGGTCAATTGTCGTCATTATGCGACTGGTTCCACATTTCCCATGAGCCGCGCGAGCGGTGAGCCGGTGGACCGGCACGGTGTGTGCAAGCAACAGCAGGGACCAGCCTGTCGCGCCTCTGGACACGTGAACCACGCGAATCCTTGTGGGTGAGAGCGGAGAGCAAGGCAAGGGGCCGTCCAGCTGTGAGGGGACCTCAGGCCGGGCTGGGAACTGCTGGGTGCTGCCGCCCCGTGCCGTTCCCTGACCACTGGGCGGCCCACTGCCTTCGCCGGCCTGATCCATCTGATCTGCTGCGGCGGGCCGAGTGGTGAACCGCTCGGGTGTGATGGGCACGGCGCAGGAGACCGGGGCGCCCTGGCTGGCAGCTGCATGCCGACCGGGTCAGGCGGCGCCGAGTTGGGGGGCGTGCCGCTGCTGCATGGTTCCGAACACCTCGTCGAATGCGAGGGAGCGTCTCATGGGTACCAGGTGGTAGGGGGAGCCTGAGCCTGCGGCGGGTTGCGGACCTGTGCGGCCCAGCATGAGGACGTCCAGGGGAGTGAGGACGTCGAGGTTGTCGAAGACGTAGCAGATCGGCAGCTGCGTCCATGCGGCGAGCTGAAGGTGCGCTGTGACGGCGGCCCGCTCCACCGCGTGGCGGTGGGTGATGCGGCTGGTCATGCGGCTCTTGCAGTCGATCAGAAACACCTGACGGTCCTTGGCGGCCACCAGATCGGGTGTCCAGCGCAGCGAACTCTCGGTGCCCCGCAGGGCGACTCGCACCGCCTCGGTCAGCACGCCCTGGCCCCAGGGGCTGACGTTCCATCCGCGCAGGGCGAGTTCTTCGGCGACGCGCCTTTCGTGTGCGTCGCCCACGGCCTTCCTTTGCTGAAAGCTCGGCATACCGGCAAGTGTTGCTCTCCTCCTCGAGCCCGAAACAACCCGGTGCCCCGTCTCGGACACTCCTGGCCAGGGGTGTTGGCGGTCGTTGTCGTTCATTGGCGTTCATGGGTGTCCGCCGGTGTCTCCCTGCGTCTCATGGCGTCTCACTCTGCCTCGAAGCAACATGACCGGATCTGACTCCTGCGGCCGTGGACCGGGAGGTGCGGCCCACCTGCCGTATGTCTCTTCGTCCCGCCGTGGCGGGACCGGACGATGGCGGGACGCGGCTCGGCCGTGCCGCCTTCCGCGCCGTTTCGGAAAGGGACGGGAAGGCTGCCAGGTGCTCACCTTCCCGGTGCGGCGCTGTTCGTTGCGCCGCGTTCGGGGAGGAGACGCCAGGTGATCTCGTCGTGCTCCCTGAGGTGCTGCCAGGCGTCAAGGAGACGGCAGCGGACCAGTTGGTCAAGGAGATCCTCCACCTGCTGCGGGGACTGACCGCCCAGCCGGGCAAGCACGTCGAGTTCCGCACTGCCGAAGCTGTCAGACGTGTGAGCTGCCAGGATCAGAGCGGTGAGCTGCACCGCGGGAGACATCCCGCGCGGCGCGACCAGCGGAACAGGGTGCAGGGCCCAGTGCGCCGCGCGGGCGCGGGCGCCGCGACCGGATGTCTGGGTCTGCATGTCCGCATCGAGCAGACGCGCTTCCACGTGGGGACGCCGCGGGACGGAACAGCGCAGCCACCCGGCATGTTCCAGTTCGCTCCACAGTTCCGCACGGCCGTGCAGCCGCATGCTGCGCAGAAGACCGCTGGGGAGCCGGACGCGGCCTCGGCCGTCGGCGCGCAGGGCGCACTGCAGGGCCAGCAGCCGGGCGGCGGAGGAGGAGAAGCGGGGCAGCGCCACCCCGAGGTAGGTGAGCATTTCCCGGACACGCTGCCGCTCGCCCGGTCCGTACGGGGGACGAGTGCGCCGGGCTGCCGCACCGGCCGGCCGCGGGCGTGTGGAGGCGAGCAGGGTGTCGGGTACGACGGCGGTGTTGGTGGTAGCGGCCGCGCAGGCGGCGCATGCGTCCGCCAGCCGCCACACGCGGCCGCTGCGGTCGCAGGTCAGCGCCAGGAGCACGGGGCCGGCGCAGCCGCGGTGGCGCGGGTGCCAGGAGCAGTTCCGGGCCCGGCACTGACAGGTCCGCAAATGCCCGGGCAGCACGTCGCGTCGGGCGTGACGGGCCAGGTGCGTCAGGGCGACGGAACGGGCTGAGGCGGCCTGCAGCCGGTAGCCGTGCAGCGTGCATTGCGGGCAGCTCAGCAGCGGCCCGCCCGGCTGCGGGTGCAGCTGAACCGTCCAGATGCGCTGCACCGTCTCGTGCGTGGAGAGCCTCATCGGGCTCGCTGTCCTCCGATCTGCGGGCCGTCGAACGGGTGCGTCACAGACGCCGGAGGCCGGGAGCTGAGCGCTCCGCAGCGCCGATCCCCGCACCGCCGACGTCACTCCTTCCCTAGCAAATAGTGCAGAGGTCTGCACTGACAGGGCAGGGTTCTGCACCGTCGGATGGTGGGGTGACGATCTTGCCGCCCGACCCCGACCTCGCCGCGCTGCGCGTGACGCTCGCGCGCCTGAGGGTCGAGCGCAACTGGACCTTCGACGAACTCGCCCGCCGCAGCGGTCTGGCCCGGCGCACCCTCATCGACCTGGAACACGGCCGCACCACCGGCAGCGTCACCACCTGGCACGCCCTCGCCCACGCCCTCGGCGTCCCCATCGACGAGCTCCTCGGCTCCCTCTGCGCAGACCACGCCCCACCCGGCACGCCGCAACTGTGAACCGCCCGTCAGGCGCCTCCCTCGCCCCGGTGCGACATCACCTGAACAGGCGACCCGTCCTCGATCGCAGGTTCGCTCACTCGTGCGGGCGTTCCCCGGGATTGCGCCATCCGCAGGACACCGTGAGCAGCCGTCCCGGTGCGGCGGCGCGCCGCCTGGCACCTTCACCGCCATGTGCCCCAACTCCACCTCCACCGCATGCCGCTGGGACGGCAGCCCCCGCGACACCCGGCCCCGACGCCCGCTGCGCGTGGCCGCCACCAGCCCCAGCCGCCTGCTGCGCACCGGCCAGAGCAGCCGCTGCCGCGCGTGCGGCAACCCCATCGACTTCTACCAGCGCACAGACCAGCGCCCCATCGCCCTGCACCCCGCCGAACTGGCCGCTGCCCTCGTCCCCGTTTCCTGCCACTGGCACCTGAGCTGCGGCATCGCCCACCCGCACGGTGACGGCAGCGCCTGGTGCCGCATCCCGCACGCCGTGCTCTGCCCGGCCCGCATCCCGACGCTCCGCCTGACCTCCCACGTCGAGGAGATGCGCCGCCGACTCGGCGTCCGATCCCGCCGCCTGATCGACTCAGGGGTTTTCGCCCCGGCCGCGCCGCCCCCGCCCGAGCCGGACGCCAGCAGCGCCCGGCCTGCCCGCCCCGTCGTACAGCTGCTGCTGGGCCGCTATCTCGCCGACCGGCCGATCGAGGACATTCGGTGTGTGGCCCAGACCCGGCACCGCCGCCGCTGTCCGCTGCCCGTACTGGCTCCCGGCACCCCCAAAGGGATCTGGAAGCTCCTGCCCGCCGGCCCCCAGCGCGGCCAACTCACCCTGCCCACCGGACCGATGGCCGTCTACGACCTCAGCCGCCTGCCGTACGGCGAGCAGCTGCGCTGGCGCACCCAGCACTGCCCCGCCCATGCCGCAGCGCCGAACGCCGCCGACCTCGCCCTGGCCGGATGGCAGGTCTTCGAGCCCCTCCTGCACGCAGCCCACATCCGCACCCGCCTCCCGCATGCCCCCGGCGACCAGGCGTGACGATGGCGCACCACGCCCTGGAAATCACCCTGACCCGGCCCCTCACCACGGCCGAACTTCAACACGCCGCCCGCACGATGCGGCTCGCCCCCGACCGCGACGCCACCCGGCTCATGACCGTCGTACGCGCCAAGACCCCTCGAAAGGCCATCACCCGACTGCGCCGCCAGATCGGCACACGGCTGCCCGTCGACGTCATCACCACGCACTACCCCGACCGAAGCGGCAAGATCCTCCTCAACGTGGCCTTCGCGTCCGCCGCACACACCGCCCTCAGGGCAGCGGCCGACCGAGCAGCACAAACACCCCAGCGCTTCCTGGAGCTGGCCGTTCACCAGGACCTTGCCCAGCACGCCGCCGCCGAGGCCGACCGCCTCGAACGAGCCCTGCAGCACCTGCTTGCCCACACCACCCCAGCCCATCTCATCGCGGCCGTCGGGCACTGCCTGACCCGCACCTCCGGAGCCGCGCCGTGCTGAACCCGACCGACGAACAGGCCGCCGCAGCCGACGCCTTCCATGCCGGCGAACACCTGTCCCTGCAAGCCGGCGCGGGCACCGGCAAGACCACCACCCTGACCCAGCTCGCCCACGCCACCCAGCGCCGCGGCCGCTACCTCGCCTACAACCGGGCCATCGCCCAGGACGCCACCAGGCGCTTCCCCAAAAGCGTCCTGCGCAAGACCGCCCACGCCTTGGCCTACGCCGCCGTCGGCCACCGCTACACCAGCCGCCTGGGCGCCCCCCGTCGCCCCGCCTGGCAGACCGGCCAAGCCCTCGGCATCACCAAAGCCATCCGTGTCGGCGACCGCGACCTGTCCCAGAAGACCCTCTCCTATGTCACCCTGCGCACCGTGGCCCGCTTCTGCCACACGGCCGACGCGACGATCACCCGCCACCACGTCCCCCAGCTGCGCGGCCTGGAAGAGCCCAGCCTGCACGCGCAACTCGCCGCCCACCTCGTCCCGTTCGCCCGCAAGGCGTGGCTGGACCTGCAGCACCCCGACGAGGGCGCCGTCCGCTTCGACCACGACCACTACCTCAAGATCTGGGCCCTCACCCAGCCGAAGATCGACGCCGACTTCCTGCTCCTGGACGAGGCCCAGGACACCAACCCCGTCGTCGAGAAGATCTTCCTCGCCCAAGGCGACCACGCCCAGCTGGTCATGGTCGGCGACTCCGCCCAGGCCATCTACCACTGGCGCGGCGCCAAAGACGTCATGGCCGGCTTCGACGGCACCCAGCTCGCCCTGTCCCGGTCCTTCCGCTTCGGCCCCCGCCTCGCTGAGGAAGCCAACCGCTGGCTGCACCTGGCCGACGCCCCCATCCGTCTCACCGGCGCCGACGCCGTGCCCACCGAACTCGGCCCCGTCACCCGGCCCGACGCGGTCCTGTGCCGTACCAACGTCGGCGCCATGGCCCAGGTCATGGAGCTGCTGTCCGACGGACACCGAGTCGCGCTGGCCGGGGGAGGAGACAGCCTGCGCGCTCTGGCCCTGGCAGCCCGCGACCTCAAAGAAGGACGCCGCACCACCCACCCCGAACTGGTGCTGTTCACCACCTGGGGCGATCTGCAGGACTACGCCGCCTACGACCCCGCCGGCCGCGATCTGCAACCCCTGGTCGACCTGGTCGACACCCACGGCGCGAACGCCATCCTGGCCGCCGTGGCGCATCTCGCGCCCGAAGACCAGGCCGAGGTAACCGTCTCCACCGCGCACAAGGCCAAAGGCCGGGAATGGGCACAGGTGAAGATCGCCGACGACTTCACCCCACCCTCCGACGGGCCGCCGGACGGCACGGGGCTGGAAACCGTCCGCCGGATCGACGACAAAGAGGCCTGCTTGGCCTACGTAGCCGTCACCCGTACCCGGCGCCGCCTCGACATCGGCGGCCTGTCCTGGATCAACGAGCATCCGGAAGGAGCATCGGCCGGTCCTCAGCCACCGCGGTGATGCCCAGGGCGGTTCCGGGCGTTCGGAGCCTCCGCCTGGAAGATGCACGGGGAGCAGCGGCACGGAATCGCAAGGGACGGGCGGCTGCCTCTGTCGGTGACGGCGCATGCGAGAAGCCCTCAATGGCAGCCCGCTGTCCACAGGAGGCCCCCGGCAGGCTTCTTGAGCTATGGACATCAGCTCGCCGGGCATCGCCCGGCACAACAAGAAGACGCCGCGCTGCGAACGCCACGACGCCCTCCTCCAGCCAGAGGAGCGCACCGAGTTCGCGGCCCGGTTCCCGGCCGGCCACCAGGCGCAGATGGCGTTCCTCCTGGCCCACTACGCCGGCAACGCCTCCCTGGTCGCCGCGCTCTTGGGCACTGGAGTGCGTACGGTGCGCCGCCACTGCCGTGGGTGGCCGCCACCGCCCGGGCTCCGGCTGCGCCGGGCCCTGCGCCGCCGTGTCGTGGACCTCGTGTGCCCGCGGTGCCTGTCCGATCGTGCGGTGGAACAGGCGCGCCAGGCGAATCGGGAAGCCCGGCGCGCGACCCGACGGCTTCCGCGTGATCCCGGCGGCATGGATCGCTGACACACCGGGTGCCCGAGAACCTTCAGCTCCCTCAGAACTCTGAAAGCTTTTCTGCATTAATGATAGTAAAAAGCTGATGTAGATGCGCAAGTTGCATGGATTCAGGTAAGATGGTGGCATGGGATTGCGCTTGGAGGAGTCGCTGCGGCTGACGGTGGCCGCGTTGATGCAGGTAACGGGCGAATCGCAGCGGTCGGTCGCGGAGGTGCTGGGACTGACGCAGACACAGGTGTCACGCCGCCAGTCGGGCGCCATCTCCTGGAGCCTGCGCGACGTCGACGTCCTGGCCGAGCACTACGGCATCGGCGCGCTGGACCTCCTGGCGGGTCCGACCAGAGCATGCGAGGCGCTGCCCGCCGACAGGCGCCGTACCGTGCGGACCGAAGCAAGGGGGACGGATCGGTGAGCGACTTCGACGCGATCGACTCGCTCCTTGACGCCGTCGGCCCCCAGGCCGAACTCCCGCCCTGCCACGTGCGCCGCGAGCTGCGGGAGCGGGCTCGGCTGTCCAAGGCACAGGTGGCACGCGCGCTCGGCGTGAGCCCCTCAACCCTCAGCGGATGGGAAAGCGGCCGGGACCCGGCCGGCGAGATCCGCACCAAATACGCCTACCTGCTGGACGGACTGAACGCCAAGCTCGCCACCGAGACCGAGACCGAGACCGAGACCGAGACCGAGACCGAGACGGCGCCGGCTGCGGAGCAGCCCGTCACGTCAGGCACGGCCGCGACTGTCACCCCTTTGTCTTCGCCCGACCTCGGCCAGGACGAGGACGGGGACGATGTGGAGCTGCTCGTCGCCCCCGAGCCCTGTGTGCTGTGCGGCCATCCCGCCGGACAACGCGTGGCGGGGTTCGCTCAGCACCTGACCCCGGCCGACTGCCGGCCCACCGCCACCGGGGCCCCAGCTGCCCCACCAGCCGGACAGCCCACCGCGCACACCTCGAAAGCGCCGCTGCGCACGACACGTCCGGCACGTGCGACGGAGCGTTCCAAGGGCCCGGCCCGCCACGCGTTCCAGGAGACGTCCGGCCCGGTCGACCTGATCCGCGAGGCCGTGCAGGGTGCGCTTGCCGAGCACCGGGGCGACGTCGACGCAGCCACGGCGGCGCTGGTGAAGCGGGCCATCCCGGACGCGATGCGACTGCTGGACGAGACCCGTAAGGGCGCCCGCTACGACGTGATCGCGCACCCCTGGATCCCCGACATCCTCAAGAAGCAGACCGCGCGCGGCGCGGACCAGATCTGGGAAGCCCGCCCCAAGTGGACCCGCCACGAACTCCCGCCCGGCCGGCATCAGGTGACCGCGCTCGACATCAACGGCGCCTACCTCTCCGCCCTCAAGACGCACCTCCCCCTGGGCCAGCTCGAGCACTCCACCGGCCTCGCCCACGACCGCCGCCGCTCCGGAGTCCACCTGATCACCCCGCCCGAGTGGGAGCACGAGGCGGTGCTGCCCAACCCGATCGGCCAGCGGGACGAGCCCGGCCCCCTGTGGGTCACCGAGCCGACGCTCCGCCTCCTGCTGCGCCTGTCCGGCCCCAAGCACCAGCTGTGCGAGCCTCCTCAGATCCACGAGTCGTACACCTCCGGGGCCACGGAGAACCTGCTGGAGAAGTTCCGTATCGCCCTGAAGGACGCCCGCGACACGGCGATCGAGCAGGGCGACAGGGTGACGCTGGAGTACGTGAAGGCGATGTACTCGAAGTTCGTCTCCACCATGGGGGAGTCGAACTACAACCGGGAGCTCTACCGCCCGGACTGGATGCACCTCATCCGCAGCCAGGCCTTCGCCAACCTCTGGCTCAAGGCACTCAAGGCCCATGACGAGGGCCTGGTCGTCGTCCGGGCGATGGGCACCGACGAACTCCACGTCATCGGTGACTGGCGCAGTGTCTTCGCCGAAGGCCGAGCTGTTACCGAGGTCAAGGTCAAGGACACGTACACCGCCGGAACCGACGACGCTGAGCACGAAGGCGAGGGGGAGTAGTGCCGGAGAAGAACATCGACTTCGGGAGGTTCGGCGCCCGGGGCATCAAGGGCAGCGACGCCGTCGCGCGCAAACTCGATGAACTCGCGGGCGGCATCGCCACTCCCGTGACCGCCAAGCGCGGCTGGATGGCGCGCCTGCACTACCTGACGAAGTCGACCCAGACCCTGAAGGCCGCGCAGGACGCCGGACTCACCGTGACCCACCGGACGCTGAAGGCCTGGCTGGAGGGCAAACGCCGCCCCTCCAAGACCAGCCTGGAACGCATCGACCAGGCGTACCGGACGGTGCGCCGGCACAACGTCGCCCGCCATCTCCTCAGACGCCTCAACCGCGACGGACGCGGCACCCGGGTGGAGATCCACCCGCTCAACCAGTCCCAGGTGCCGCAGCAGCTGCAGCGCGTGGTGGAGTACCGGACGATGAACGTGCGCCGCTGGGACCGCATCGTCGGCTCCTGGGCGGCCGGCGACCATCAGGGCCTCGACGCCGCGTGGCAGGACACGATCGTCGACCTCGGCTCGCAGTGGGGCCAGTACGAGTACGTCACCAACGTCGGCTTCGCCGCATAGAGCCCTGCTGTAGGTTGAGTCGCTCCGTTAGCAGTGAGTCCTGCTGAAACTCCGGATTCCATGTTGCGTTAGCAGCGGGCTGATCGGCTGATCTTTAGCTCCTCGGGAGCTATTCAGTCGGCGGTCTCGATCCGCTGCGGAGCGATGCCCGGGATGAGTAGATCAAGGTCTCCGTAGGCGAACAGACCCGGCTATGACCGACGCCTCCCGACGGGCACTTCAAAGAGCTCGCCGAGCGCTTCGGTGACAGCGGCTCGGCGCAAGAAGAGCGACCGTGGCCGCCGAGGCGAGGGCGTGGATCAGCTCGGGGCTGTGGCGCCAGTGCCCAATTGCCGCTCGATCTCCGCGGTGCCCGAACCAGGGCTTCGGCAATCCCACGTACGGCACCGACCTTACGTTGAAAAGGTCAGCCACTTTCATAAACGACCTGACAGTGACCGAAGTTGGGTCCGGGGCGCGTTCGCCGAACGGTTCCGCCCGGCGCCGCCATGCCTTCACCTTGCACCGCGGCGAGTAGAACACCGCATTGGCGGATTACTTCCGGAATAACAACATCGGTCGTAGCCAGGGTGTGGCTGTCGCGCTTTGCTGCCACAGTGAACAATTTCAGAGCCGGACTACCGGGTAGAACCTGCCGGAGCTGATTGCTGTCGAGCGCGATCATGTACCGCAGCGTAGTCGTCCGTGCTTTCATGGGTGCGTTCGGTCTATAGCGACGTATACAGTTTTTGCTGAAGTTGCCGTTGTAGCTTCGGGTGGCCGAACCCGATGGCAAGATCGTGCTCAGCTTGAATCGCTCGCGACCGCGCTGAAAGACGCCCCTTCACCGTTCTCCGCCATCCAATGGATCACCGCAGGCCACACGCTCCCCCAGGAGACCGGTCTGCATACGAATACAGGTGCGAGCAAACCAAGCCACGACCACCTCAGTGCAGTCCAAGGGCACCGGACGCCGTAATCCGAGTCAGAAGCATTGCTGGCCTCCGACCCCTCTCACCAGGCATGCAGGCCTCCCCCGGCATGCCCCCTATCGGGGTGATTTCATGGAGACATGCACTGTTTGAGCGCATAGGAGGCGTCCATGCTGACAACCGGTGACCTCATCCAGATCTCCGTGCAGGGCCCGCCGCAGCCGACCGCAAAGCAGCTGCTGGAAGAGCTAGCTGCAGACTCGGAGGTTGCTGAGCTGATGACCCCGATCCCCGTCCAACCCGTACGCGCCGAGGACGGCGACTTCGGTGATTTCGCGCTGGTCCAGGAGTTCATCATCGCCAGCACCGCCCACTTGACGGCGGAGAGCCTCTCCGCTTCGATACGCGCGGCGCTCAGCCGCTTGCGGAGACACAAGACGCCCGGAGAGCCCCCCCTCCCCTCCTCCGACCAGCACAGCATGGCCGGTACGGCCGCAGCGGACGCGCCCAGCGAGGAGCTGGAGGGCGCCCACGTTAGCGTGAACGTATCCGCCGACGGTACGGCCGAGGTGACCATCCGGCTCGACCGCTTCTCGTGAATCCCACGACCCCCCTGGGCGGGGCACCACCCCCTCCCGAGCCCAGTGCCGACGGCCTCGCGTTCACCGCATGCCTGACGGTCACCGCTGTACCAGGCGAACTCGACGCCGTCGCAGTGACCTACCGCCGTGACACGGAAGTGGCGGGGCCCGTCACGATGGCTCTGCCTGTCCACGACCTGGCCCGAACTGGATTCGGGAAGGCTCTGCGTCAGAAGGACACACCTCACCTCGCCGCCGCCGCCCACGCATACGGGCTGCTCCTGCGCGAGGCGCTGTCCGACGCGCTCGACACACCCGTCGCCGCGGATCCGCTCAAGCCAATGCTGGCCGTTGTCGCAGGCCCACCGTCTGTGCATCGCTGGATGTGGGAGACGATGCGTGCCCCGGCACAGCACAGCGCGTCGCCCGCGCCGAGCGTTGTGGTGGTCCACATTCCGTACGAGCTGCCCGCCGACTCCTTGCAGGTTCCCGTAGCCCAGACGCCCACCCGGGGACGGGTCACCTGGATCGGGGCACGCCCCCGCGGCGAGGCCGATCTGCCGCGCTATCTCGTGCTCGGACCGGTCGCGCGCCGGGTGTTGGCTGCCTCATCAGGTCTCCGCTTCGCAGCCGTACGGTCCACGGCCACGGAGGCCGAGATGCGGGCCCTGCTCTCGCCCGCAGCCATACCGACGGACCTCACCCTTTGCCATCTCGACGCACACGGTGCCTCGCGTCTGCGGGTCGGAGGGACCGGCCAACTCACCGTCCCGGAGTTCACCTTCGAACTGCACAGCGAAGCCACTGATGGGACCGGATCAGACAAGGCCGACTCCGCCCTTGTCTCCGACGGCCTGCTGGCCGAGCTGCTGCAGGAGGCCGACTGCGATCTATTCATGACCAATGCCTGTTTCGGCGCCCAGCAGCGTGGCCTGAGAGACTTTCCCTTTCCCGCCGAACTCGTCCGCCAAGGCCGCCGGTTGGTGGTCGCGGCCCGTGAGCCGCTCCAGGGCCGTGCGGCCGCGGTGTTCTTCGACACGCTGTACGGGCAGCTGACCGCCGGATGCACAGTCCTGGAGGCATACACGCAGGCCGGGGCCCAGCTGATCCGCTCGGCGCTGAGCCCACCCGAGGGCAAGCCGCTTTCTGCAGCGGCCTGGGACCTGGCGGCGCGGTGGGCGGTCCAGCCCGTGCTGTGGACGGGCAGCATCGACGACCTCGGAATCCGGTTCGCCCCCGCCTCCGGTCCCCCACATCTTCCCGGCCCGGGCCTCGCCAAGGACGGCGTCGAATACTTGGCCGCAGCGGGGCTTGGTGGGAATCTCGCCATGGCTCTCGCCACTGTGGAGGACGCGGCCTGGGCCGGACGCAGCTGCCGACTCGTGCCGTCGGGCCACTCATGCGATCTCTCCGCCGCATCCCTCGACGCCCTCGACCGCCGGGCCCGCATGCTATTTGCCCCACGCCCAGATCTGGCCGCGACATCCCAGACGGAGGAACTCACATACCCCATCGGCACGTTGGCGGTGGAGGAGCGACTCTCACTGATCACCGCCCGGATCTCCGGTCAGGCCGCCCTCCTAGAACTCCTCGGCTATCAGCTGCCGGCAGATGTGGCCTACCTCAACGCGCTAGCCGACGACAGCGAAGGAGACGCGGCTCGCGCACTCCTGCGGGCACTGTCCTTCGGCCCACACCCCGTCGGCGTACCTCCTGACCAGGCCAGGCGGGCCAACGAGCTCCTTGAACACGTGTGGCCGCAAGAGGGCCCAGGTTACGTACACCCTGACACCTCCCTGGCCAGGGTGCTGGGTGACCCCGCCCAAGCCACGGCCGCACAACATGTGCTCTACACCGGAACTGCAGTCAACCTCGCCCTGCCGCTCATCGGCTTTCAGACCGACACTGTGTCCGCTGTGCCCGTTCCCGAGTTCCGCTGGGGTTCCCGTAAGGCATTCCTGTCCCTGGCATGCACTAAGGCCGTAGAGGTGGCGGCCGCAGGGGAGAACGCTGCGTACGCCCTGGCGTTTCCATGGGTCCAGCTGGCCGTGCGCCACACGCTGAGCGCGAGGGACGTATGCATGTTCCGATCCGCCACGTTGCTTAGCGACGAAGAGTCGCCCGGCGGCTCTGGCCCGCGAAAGGGAACGGACACGCCGGGCAGGCCTGAGCACTCAGGCGAGGCGGAGTCGAACGGCACCACAAGCTGGAACAACGCGACGAAACTCGCCTGCCTCTCCTGGCTGGCGTACGCGGTAGCCGCGCGCCAGATCGGGCTGATCGACTCGGAAGCTCTGCGCTGCGGGCTCCGCATCGTGTCGGCCCTCAGCCGGAGCGCCGCCCTCCTCCTGATGGAAGCCCTACAGCACGGTCTGCCCGAATGGGAACCACTCGGTGATTCGGCACGGACGCTGTACGAGGCGATCATCAACGAGTGGGCACATTGGGACCGGGACGTGCAAGACAGTCTCGAGGACCGCTCCCAGCTCGCGGCGTATACGGAGAGCCTCTTGCACATGGGCCGATCCGCAGAGGTCCTGGAGCTCACGGACCCACTGGTGACGGAAGGAAGCGGCGAACTCGGCCTAGAACTGACGAAAAACCGCGCGTACGCTCTGACCCGCCAGGGCCGGCCGACCGAAGCGATGGCGTCGGTTGCACCCCTGATCGCCCGGCTGGGCAGGATGGACCTGTGGAATCAGTGTGAACTATTGCATCTCCTAGGCGACTTGAGCGAGGGCCAGGGCCGCCAGGAGCGGGCGGTGCGGTACTTCCTTGATGAGCGGGCGCTCAACCCACCCGCCCTACATCGGAGGCTCCACAACCGCCACCACCTTTACACGGCGGTGCAAGCGTGCCCCTCTGTCGACCGCGCGCTCGCCTTGGACATCGCGCTTGAGGGGCTTGAGCTGGCCCGGCAGGCTGAGAACACCAAGCAGGTGGTTTTCTTCGCGGAGCAGGCCGTGGCGACGGCCCAGCGTGGAGACGGCTGGCGAGCACGTCTGGCCCGCGTGCTGGCTGCCGTCGGTGACGACCCAGCCCTAATCTCGAGCCGCCGAGTGACGCTGGGGCGTGCGCTGCAGGACCTCAAGCCCGGCGGGTACGACCAGGTGGCGAGCGAGCGGTTCCGGGAGCTTGCCGCAGGAACGGATCAGGTGGCGGCCGAGGCGAGCCAGCTTTTCGCCCAGTTGGAGGGGATTCCACTGGCTGAGCGGATCGAGGTGTTGCAGGCCGGCGCCAACCTGGAGACCAGGGCGGCGAGCGGCTGCGCTGCACTGCTGCTCGGCCTTCGTTGGCAGCAGGAGGACTTCGAGGCGCTCGCCGAATTGGCTGACCTCGGAGAGGTCCGTGAGGACTTTCGGGCTGCGTCGCATCTGGCGCTGGCGCGGGTGGCATGCGCGAAAGGCGACATACCAGACACAATCGAACACGCGGCGAGGGCCAACGCGCTGACAGACATATCGGCCCTCGCGCGCTCGCTCTCAGTGAACCTGGACTTCCTCAGCAACGAAATGATGCAAAAGGCCGAGCAGCGGACAGGTGATCTGCTGATCGCCCAGATCAAGCACCTGCTTGGGAACAATGAGGGTGAGCCGCCACTCCCGGATGTCTCACTGGTGGAAGCACTCGACGGCATCGCCCAGTACGAGTCGGAGCCTGATGTCCCAGTGCACCTCTCCATTGAGAATGTGCTGCGCTGGGCCTCCGAGACTGCCTGGGACCGCGGAGAGTTGCAGCCAGCAACCGTGGCAAGGCACCACCTCTGCGACCTGCTCGCCCGGGCTGGCCCACGCCGACGCGGTGATTTGGCGCATGAGCTCAGCTGGCTAGCCACGCTGTTGAAGCAGCAGGGTCGAGTAGGTGAGGCGGAGACTCTATTCCAGCAGGCCGCAGAGTTGGGACGCGGAGTCCTAGATCCACTGCTCCACGCCAATGTGATCGGGCGATACGGGAACCTGCTGCACCAGATCGGCGAGTACGAGGCGGCCGTTCACGTCCAGTGGCAGGCTGTTCGTTCCCTCCGTCCGGAACTCGGGCTACCGGAGCGGCCTACCGAAGTGGACACGCACGCGCTGAGCGCCGCCCTGGCGCCGCGCGGAACCAGCTACCAGGAAACAGTATTTTGGGCTCAGCTGCTAACGAATCTGACAAATTGCCTTAAGGATGCTGGCCATGTAGTCCTGGCCTCGGCGATCTGGCTCCGTGCGGCCAAGGCTCTGGAATTCTCACTTCCGTACGTACAGGATCCGGACCACGATGCGACGGTCTTGGAGGTCGAACACACCTTGACCGAGCTGGCGAGGTACTTCAAAGCTTTCCTAGAGCTGCTGAAGGACGCGTCGGCCCGGGCCGGCAACCGCCCCGAGCCGGGATGAGCTGGACCCGGGAGTGACCTGGTCACCTCCGTAAGGAAGGCGGCGGCAAGTTTGACAGGAAAGGGCGACCCTTCACGGCTCCGAGGCCGCCAACATCGCCTACCTGGAGTCGGTGTTCGAGCGGAACACAAGCGGCCGTGACCGACGCCCCCGGGTGCAGCCCGGATCAAGAGCGAGCCACAGCTCCCCTTGCTAACGCGACCCGGAAGATTGCTAGCCGACTGCTAGAGATCGACTGACACTGCTAACGCGGACCCGGTACCGACAACTGCGCCGGAAGGCGGTCTTCGGCGCCTGCTGGGATGGCGTACGGTGGGGGATACCGACGCGGGGTGGAGCAGCTCGGTAGCTCGCTGGGCTCATAACCCAGAGGTCGCAGGTTCAAATCCTGTCCCCGCTACTGCCGAAGAAGCCCGGATCTACACGATCCGGGCTCTTTCGTGTTCCCGGCACGAGCCCACGTCTGCCTGCTGCCCGGCAGGGGGCCCGGCCGTCCTTGCTGTCTGACCGAGGTGATCGATCCCAGGTCGTTCTCGCTGGACGCTCTGCGGCGAACGGAGGAGTCGTCGGTGACGGTGCGCGGATCGCAGTAGCTGGCGTCTGCACACAGTGCAGGGTTGCCATGTGCGCGGTCCGTGCTGGATCTCGCAGCACGTTGTGGTCTACACAAAGCCGGTCTGCGCATAACCGTCACCGAGCCGCCGTGCCGTGCGGGACCTGCGCCGTGGTCCACCCGGCCACGCGGCATGCCGCCCGCAGGCCGGGTCTCCGGGGAACAGCGGGTAGTTCTGCCGTGCGATCGGCGCCATAGCACTGTGGCAGAGATTGGGCGCGTTTTTGGAACGTTTGGACGAGGCGGCCGTGCCCCATCGGGTGGGATAGTCGGGGCCGCCGGGTGCGGGTGAAGTCGGATGAGGCAGGGTGAACGGCATGGTGACCTTGGCCAGCCCGTCGGTGGGCACGTCGGTACGCGCAGCCTCCGCGGCCCTGCTGGATCCGGCCGCGCTGTCTGTCTCGCTCCAGCTGATGGGCAGCCAGGCGCTGCTGTTCTACCGGTTTGACGAGGAAGAATGCGCACGCCGCGCTCGCGTCTCAGCGGCCCGCCTCGACAGTCTTGATGCGCTGCAGACGCTTCTGGAGCTGCCCGTCGACGAGCCCGTCGCACTGGCGTCGCTGCCCGCACGGCTGCGTTCGGCGGTACGGCGGCTTCCGGCCGGTGCCGCCGATGTCGACCGCCGTGAGGTTACCCGTCGCGCGGTGCGGCCGCTCACCGTTGATCTCGCCGTGGTGCGGGCAAGCGCCGCGGGCTGGCGCGGGGGACTCGAGCAAGCCGGCCGTTTCGCCCCCTTCTGCCGGCGCGCCCTGCTGCTGGACAGCGCTCCACCGGCGGCTGAGGAAAAGCTGATGGAAGCCGCCTTCTACGGCATCGGCGTCCTGGCGGCAGACGGCGAGAGCGTGGACATGCTGCTGGAACCCCGGCCTTACATCCCGCGCCGCCACACCCCCGCAGCGTGGTGCTTCATCGAGGAGTTCCACCACCGCATCGGCTAGTCACACCTCACCGCGCTCCACTCCCGCCACCGGACGTGCCGCGGACGAAGTCTGCGAGGCGACGGGGGCCTGCGCCCACTGCAGCAACTGCGCGGGCACCTTGAAGGCGCTGAACCCGGGATGGTCGAGTTCAGCGTTAAGGACCGGGTAGCGGTCCACCGCGCGCCGGCAGCGCTGCTGCCACCACGCGGGCCGCCCGGTCGGCTCGACGGCGTCCATGGTGCGCAGCCACTCCATCAGCACCGCGGCGTTATGGGCGGCGGCTGGCACCTGCCAGTGATTGTCGACGAAAGTGTCCAGCACGAGCCCGTCGCAGGCCGCACACCGGCACACCGGCGCCAGACCCGCGGCGAACCGCTTCGCCAGCGTCTCGCCGAGGAAGAAGTCCATCAGCTCCGGCAGCAGCACGGAGGGCGAGTTCGGTCCGCCCGCGGACCGCTTGGCGGCCTGGCCGGGCGGCACGATGTGCCGCACGCTGCTGGTGGCGCCGAAGGCGGTGAACACCGCCCCGTGGGCGAGGGCCCCGAACGCTGCGAGATCGGCACGCAACAGCGCTGTGCCGGGCACCTCCGCCAGCAGCCGCTTGAGGTTGCCCACCGCCTGGGAGAAGCCGGCCAGCGGGTCCATTTGTCCGCCGAGCATGACCGCCTTGGGGTTCGGCACGACATTGAGCCAGGCGATCAGCTGCCCGACCGCGTCGTCGCGCAGCCACCCCACGTCCATGGGAACACTGAAGAAGACGTGGGGGTCCTCCAGCTTGAGAACCTGGTGGACGGCGGCCTTGAGGGCGTCGGAGTCTTCCGCGTGCAGGTATCCGGTGGGCGTCATGGCCGCCGTCGCGCCGGCACGGTGGCCCACCTGCTCCTCCATCGACAACTGCAGCGGGTCGCCGAAGGCCAGCTGGCCTTTCGAGATGTCGGGGAAGGGATCGTCCTCGCTGGCTGCCGCCACGGTGTAGACGGCGGGATCCGCGAGCAGCGGTCCGGTGAATCCCTCCTCGCGCAGTTTGCGGACCTTCGCCGCCGCCCCGGGACCGCTGACGACGAGCCCGCTGCGCACCGGATCGAGCTGCTCGCGGATATAGCCGACGCGGCTCACTCCGGCCTGCAGCAGCATCCGCCCCTTCAACTGCACAGGTACAACGGGGCTGTGAGGAGGGTCGGGGGGCTCCGCGGGATCGGAGCCGGCGCCCGGGCGCGGGGAGGGGAACGACTCAGTCATGGCCTCACCTTCGAAGCGGAATCCACCGTCGCGCCTTCGCGCGGGGCGTATAGCAGCTGGAAGTCCTCGGGCAGTAGCCGGGCGCAGCGGGCCAGCTCTTCCTCGCTCATCCCCGCGGCCAGAGCGGAGCGGATCAGCCCGGGGACGTATCGGGGCCGCTCCCGGTCTATCTCGACCGGTTCGGCCGTGCGGTAGCCCAGCGTGGACATCTCCACCATCACGCTGCGGTACTGCCAATCCGTGACGATGTTCAGACTCTGCGCCCGGCGCAGCAGCGCGGCCATCGACACCTTCCACTCCCGCTTCAGCCGGGCCAGCAGTTCCAGGTCGACGCGGGGCGTGAAGGCGGAGCGGATGTCACGCGCGGGCATGAGGAACTCGGCGGCGAATTCGTCGGCTTGCCGCTCCTGTATGGCGCTGTCGCCGGGGGACTGGTGCAGGACCAGGTGCCCCAGCTCGTGCGCCAGGCTGAAGCGGTAGCGGTCTGCGGGCGCGTGGTGGTTGGCCAGGATGAGCGGCGGCTGCGTGCCGTCCCACTGGCTGACCGCATCGAGCCGGCCGCTGCCCAGATCACGCGCGACCACCAGAACTCCGGCCGTCTCCAGGGACGCGGTGAGGTCCGCCGCCGGGCCCGGCGGCATGCCCCAGGCCTTGCGGACCTGCCGGGCTGCATCCTTGGCGGTGGTCAGGGCGTCGAGTGCGACAGTGGGAATGGCCGCGGCCCGCACGCCGAGACCGGGTCGGCACGCGGCGATGCCCTGCAACTGAACCCGTGTCAGGGCGAGATGGGCATGTTGGCGCCGAAGGGCGGAGACGGTCAACGACGCACGCTTGCGGTGGTGGACCAGCCCCACGCCGACCCCGTGCACCTGCGGATCCAGACACAGCAGCTCCGGCGGATACCCCAGCGCCGCCGCATAGAGCTCCAGCCGCTCTCCTGAGACCGCCAGCCGGCCGCTCTCAGCGCGGCTCACGTACCCCTGCGATACCGCCGCGTCACCGCCGGAGGCCTTCATCATCGCCTCAGCCACGTCGGCTTGTGTCATGCTGCGGAACTCGCGCGCCACCACTAGCATCCCCGGCTGCGCCGAATGTACGTCGCTCACGTCGTACCACCTCAGATCAGACCTCAAAAGATTAGCCTCAAATATTCCTCTGTGTATTGGAGTTGGCAAAGTTGACAGAACGTCAAGGCAGCCTCTGGGGATGGGCGGGCGGCGTGACGCCGCTCGTTGACGCGGATGACTGCTCCTGGAACCCGAGACGAGGCTCGATTGGCCGTGACGCCCTCGGCGAAGTGCTCCGTCATGGCGGCCGCGACGTCCCGGGTCTCGATCCTCCGCTCCCGGCTCCCGGCCGCAGGGCCGTGCTGTTCCGGTCCGCGCTGGTCAAGACGTACGCCGCGAGGCCGTGCCGGTGCAGCACCCGGCTTCTGCGGCATGCGGCGTTCCAGCCCCGGCGCGCAGAGTCCCGCCGTACCCGGGCCAGACCCTAACTGACGCAAAAGGGGGAGCCGTTGCTTTGCTCCCTCTAGGATGACTGCCTGCGATGAGAGCTCAGCTGCCTCATGCGCACGCGTAACGTCCGCACGCCACACCCCTGTCCGTCGCCCGGCGGAGCGGGGAGATACGGAGCAGCTCGACCGTGCATCTCATCCGCTTCTCCGCGTGCGGGTTCCGCTCGCTGACCCATGTGCAGGACATCCCGGTCAGCAGCCCGACGATCCTGGCCGGCCGCAACGACGGCGGCAAGAGCGCGGTCCTGGCCGCGCTGGCCTTCTTGCTGGGCGAGCACCGTCTGACGGACGAGGACCGCACCTACCAGCAGGACGAGGGCGTCAAGGGACAGCGCTGCGCGGAGACATGGGTGGAGGGCGTCTTCCGCCTGGACGCCGCCGAGCAGGCCGCAGCCGCCCTTTTACCGGCCGAGCTGCGCATCCGGCGCCGCTCACGGGCCGGCGAGGCGGCGTGCTGGGAGTTCTTCGGATCGCAGCCCGCCGACAACCGCCTGCAGGGCCTGGGCCGGCTGATGAAGAAGGACCTGGCCGAACTGGTCGCCGAGTTCGGCCTCGTCCCGTCGGGCACGCTGAAGGAAGACCTGCTGGCCGCGCTCACCGCGCACGCCACGACGGTCCCGCAGACCGACCAGTGGCAGCCGCTGCCGAAAGACCTCGAGACACGGCTGCCGCGGCTGCTGGCGTTCGGCGGCAAGGACGAGAGCCCGGACGACGCGGTGCGCACCGCCTTGAACAGCTGCTACGAGACCCATCTTGAGGACGAGACCCTCCAGGGACAGGTCCGGGAGATCGAGAAGGAGATCACGCAGCGGCTGGAGAAGGAAGCGGACTCCCTGTGCCGGCACATCCGCCAGCACTGCCGTGAGTTCGTCGGCGTGGACGTCAAGCCCGAGGTCTCCTTCAAGGGCGGCTTCAAAAGAGCGCCGCTGGAGGTCTCCAAGGCCGACGGCGAGCCCGTGGACCTGACCCGCTCGGGCCAGGGCAGCACCCGGCGCATCGCCCTCGCCGTGTGGGAGTGGACCAGCAGCCTCCTCGAAAGCAGTGAACTCGCCGCGACGGGGGAGCAGGACGAGCCGCAGCCCACCCAGACCATCGTCGTCTACGACGAGCCCGACACCCACCTCGACTACCGCCACCAGCGCACCGTCATGGACATCATCCGCAAGCAGTGCGCCCTGCCCCACGTCAGCGTCATCGTCGCCACCCACTCGATGAACCTCATCGACGGCGTCGACATCGCCGACGTCGTCCACCTCAAGCTCAGCGACAGCGGCCGCACCCTCGTCGAGCGCCTCGACGACGACACCCACGACGGCATCGACTTCCACCTCGGCCAGATCGCCGCCGCGGTGGGACTGCGCAACTCCGTCCTGCTGCACGAACGCTGCTTCCTGGCAGTCGAAGGCCCCACCGAGCAACAGTGCGTGCCCCTGCTCTTCCGCCTCTCGCAGGGACTGCCCCTGCAGGCGGCCGGCATCGCCCTGTGGGCCTGCGACAACAACGAA
>Ga0182008_10000514_pt1 | contig 29046 bp, 28 predicted proteins | sample Sormic07211129_1_FD_120482 | JGI IMG/M metagenome (GOLD analysis project Ga0182008, IMG submission 120482) | Rhizosphere microbial communities from Sorghum bicolor, Mead, Nebraska, USA - 072115-129_1 metaG | ecosystem: Host-associated > Plants > Roots > Rhizosphere | place: USA: Nebraska...
CTAACACCACAGGATATGCTTCCATGTGTAGTCAGATGTTTCCATCTGACTGATCGCACACCTCATTCCCTAAATTATCCTGTTTCATGTATGAGTGTCGGATGGTAACATCCAACACCACGGGTATGATCGTATACTTCATTTCCATGAATTACTATTTTCGACATATGAGTGTCGGATGGTAACATCCAACACCACGGATAATCGCAGTTATTAGCACATCGCCATCCCGCCATAGTTCCATCCAAAAAAATATTTAAAATAAATTTCTTTGAAATATTAAAAATATGTTACGTTTGCATTAAATACTACTAAATCTATAGATTATGTATAATAAAACAAATTTGTTTTATTTTCTGCCAGTACTGAACCACTCGCGAATGCGAATGTGCTGTTGCTACGCATAATACTGATCCCAATTCATCTTTTTTTTTAACTTAAATTTAGACACATGGCTACATCGTATCCAACCTTTACCTTATCCGAACAATTAACACCAGAACAAATTGATTTTTTTCAAACGCATGGCTTTATCCATTTCAAGAATTTTATCAAAGCCGAAACAGTTTCCGCTATCATCGAGGCATCGAAGCAGGTTGAAAAAAAATGGATAGCCCAAAATATCAAAAAAATAAATGGTGTACCTATCAAATATGGAAAAGATCTTGATGGCTCGCCAATTGTACAACGATTTGCTTTTATAAACCAACAGCACCAAACTTTAAGCGGCCTGTTGCTGGACCCACGGTTTAATGCCTTGCTTCAGTTGGCTGGAGACGGTGCCCGTTTAGGCACCGAGGAAAAAGACGGAATGGTGTTTAACCACTACATCAACGGACCGGAAAGTAAATTCAGCAAAATGGGCTGGCATACTGATGGTTTGAGGGATATCTTTTATGGAACAAAACTCAATCCGATGTTGAATGTGGGGATTCACCTCAGCACCTTAAAACCCGAAAACGGCGGATTGAAAATCATCCCGGGTACGCACAAACAAAGTATCTACCAAATGCTTTTTCGCAAAAAATATTTTCTTGATAATAAAGCTGATCCGGAAGAAGTGTCGATATTGCCTGAAGCTGGTGATTTAACCATTCATGACGGAAGGCTTTGGCACCGGGTGGCAGAATCGTCGGTTCGGGGTGAGGAAAGCAGGAGGCGTGTAATCTATATTCCGATTATTGCGGGTAAATATGCGCCAAAAGATGAAAATAGTCCAACCGTTTTCTACCAGCGCTTTGCAGGCATTGTTAAATAGCGTATGTTATTGGTGTTGGTGATTAGCTACCTGGTCAGATCAGGGAAACTAAAAAGGCTGAGTGTATTTTCAAAAGGCATTCAAAAGAGAGCTGGTCTAAAATCTTATCGACCAGGAAAGTTGGTGTTACTGGGCTTTTTATTAACAGGTTATTAAATTGGGAGATTTTATCAAAGAGCACAAAAACGTAACAGATGATAAAAGCATATTTTCTGACCGGGAACGAAGCAATGTTCTGCGTAAGGGCGAACAACGGTTAATTTTATATTTGCTGAAAAGAGTACCTCGCTGGGTTACGCCAAATATCATGACGGGAATTGGCCTATTTGGATCACTAATCATTTTTTCGGCGTTTATTTTAGCTCATTTCTATTCGCGGAACTATTTACTAATCGGTATTCCAGGCCTTTTTATCAACTGGCTTGGCGATTCGCTTGATGGCAGGTTGGCTTACTACCGTAAGATAGCCCGAAAATGGTATGGCTTTGCATTGGACATTGTGATGGATTGGCTGAGTATTATCCTCATCGGATTTGGATACTATTTTTACGCCAGCGGAACAACACAGATTTTTGCTTTTTTATTCGTGGTGTTGTATGGCTGGTCGATGATCAACAGTCAACTCCGCTATAAAATAACCGGTTTTTATCAGATCGACTCGGGCCATTTGGGACCAACGGAACTACGTGTCATTATTTCGCTGATTCTGGTGAGTGAAACATTGATTTTAGGTAGCATCGTTTATTTTGCCATTACCATCAGCATACTGTTACTGTTCATCAATATTATCGACACCATCAAACTATTGAAGGAGGGCGATGCCAAAGACAGGGAGGAAAAACAATGATCAATTGGCCGTCTGTAAAAGTTTTTCTAAAGGCTCAGGTATCGGCTTTTTCCGGCGGAATTACCGATTATGGTTTAATGGTACTTTTAACAGAATGCTTTCATATTCATTTCAGTATTTCCATCTTAATTTCCGGAAGCCTGGGCGGAATTGTTAATTTTTGTATCAACCGTTTTTGGGCATTTAAAAGTAGCGTTGAATATTACAGTTCTGCCAGTGGGCAGCTCATCCGCTTTTCTACCGTGGTATTGGGCAGCATTTCATTAAAATCAGCAGGCACCTATCTATTACAACAAGGTTTACAGCTAGATTATAAAATCGGGAGACTCTTGATTGATAGTGTTGTATCGTATGGCTTTAATTATCCGTTAATGAAATGTTGGGTATTTAAAATAAACGACTACAGTAATGGAAAAGCTGGCGGGGCAGATTACTTCGATCAACTTGGCAACAACAAGGGGTTTCTTAATTAGCTTCAACCCTTTCTTCTATCTGTCAGTTTTGCTAATCAAACGTTTGCGCATTGTTAAGCAGGCGATTATTTTACACACTAAAAGATCAGCAAAATCGACTAAACCATTTAATTATCAAAAACATAGTAATATACAATGGAATCACCGCAATAGCACAACCGGATACTGAAGGAAAAAGGCCTGCTTCAAATGATTTCGGTTGATCATCTGCTATTCGCTCAATCTACCACTGTTTTAAGGCTATTGGTCTATTTTTATGAATTCCCCTAATAATTTCTTCAAACTCCTTTTCTTTCGCCTCGTATTTATTCAATAAATCGATCTGATTTAAAGCCCTCACCAGGTTATGCCCGGTATAACTCGTTTTATAGTAAACATCACCGTTTAAGAAATCAGTGATAAACCTCACGGCCTGCATATAAATCATGAACTTGCCTGAATAGATAAAGAACTGTTTTTCGGCTGAAGTCAAAACCTGATCCATTTCTTCCATATAACCTTTATAGATGGCAGCAAAAACATCCGGGTTAATGGCTATTTTATCTAAATCTTTTTCTTCTTCATTGGCTTTGGAGAGATAGGTACGCATCATATCCCCCACATCGCTGATAAAGTATCCGGGCATTACGGTATCCAAATCAATTACACATAAACCCACGCCGGTTGCAGACTGTAACAATACATTGCTTATTTTAGTATCATGATGTACCACCCGTAAATGAAGTGCACCACTATCTAACAGGTGTACATACTGCGCTGCTATAGCATAATGCCTGATGATCTCTTCTATCGCAAATTTTGCGTCGCTAATCCGCTCTTGGCTGGCTTGCTCGAGTGCTTTTTTAAACTGTGCTACACGTAAGGGCAGGTTATGAAAATCGGCTATAGTGGGTTTTAATTTTTGTACCTTGAAAGCACGGAGCATCCTAGTGAATTGACCAAACTGTTTGGCGGCCTGATAAGCCTGTTCAGGCCGTTGTACAAAATCAATCGCACAGGAATTTGCTACAAATGGAAAAATTCTGTAAAAATGATTGTTGACAACTACAAAATCATCTCCATTTGAGGCCTTAATGGGTGCAATAAACAAATATTCGGGAGCAGTTTGATCCAGATATTCTTTGATTGCCCTGATATTTTGAGCAATATGTACAGGCTCGCGAAAAACCGCTGTATTTACCTCTTGCAGGATATAGGCTATCCCCTCCTGATAAACTTTCCAGGTATGGTTGATTAAACCTGAGCCGAAAGGTTCTATAGTACATTTATCTGCATGAAGCCCATAAGCACTTAAAACTGCCTGAAACATAAGATGGTCATATAATTGAACAAATATTGTTTAGAATAACCAATACAAGGGTATCCTTAATCTGTTTTTTTATTGTAAATATGGCGGGCAAACCAAAGGCTATACCCGCAACCAATATTAAAAACCGCTATCGTCTAAAGCAAAGGTATTTTTACGGTCTTTCCACTTTCCTTTTGTAAAATCAGGGAATTTCTGCGGCATATTACCCTCTTTTAACGATTTGGTAGACAGCGGGGCAATTACACTCATTGTAACAGAGTCATATACATCAATAGGCGTTTGTTTTTTCTGTTTCACTGCCTGAACAAATGCATTAAAAACAAACCAATCCATGCCGCCGTGACCTGCTCCTACTGCTTCTTTCTCGTATTTTTTCCAAAGTGGATGATCGTATTTGGCAAACCATTCCTGAGCGGGATCCCACACATCATCTTTTTTGGATTGGTGATCGATATAAACCGATTTGTTTACATCCATCCAAATCCCTTTGGTGCCCTGCACCCTGAAACCGAGTGAATACGGCCGTGGCAAGTGTGTATCATGACTTAACAAAACGGTTTCGCCATTTGCACAGTTAATCATAGTAGTGGTCACATCGCCGTTTTTGTAATTGATTTTGGCATTTGGATGCCCAGGCGACATTTCTTCTACATAAGCGGACAAACCTTTGGCTTTAGAACTGAACGATACCAGGCTGGTAAAACGATTCCCCCTGTTAATATTGGCGTACTGCATGATTGGTCCAGCTCCATGCGTTGGATATAAATCGCCATCCTGATCGATGTTAAATTGGGTACGCCATTGTGCCTCGCTAAGGGCTTTTGGGCCAAACTCTACCCCACCACCATAATAATTTTTACCATTGTTAAACAGTACATCTCTTAAGTTATGCTGGTATCCCCCTTCAAGGTGTAACAACTCGCCAAAAAGTCCTTGCCTAACCATATTTAAGGCTGCCATCACATCCCGGCGGTAGCAAACATTTTCCAGCGTCATATATGGCATACCTGTTTTTTCAGAAGTGTTTACAATATCCCAATGATCTTCTACCGTTAAACCCGCAATTACTTCGCAGCCCACATATTTTCCTGCTTTCATGGCATCAACCGCCTGGCCGCGGTGAAACTGCCAGGGTGTTGCGATAATAACGGCATCAATATCCTTGCGTTCTAACATTTTTTTATAGGCGTCTAGGCCTCCGGTATATTCTGTAGCGGCAGGTCTGCCTTTTTTAGCTATAAAATTCCGACAAATTCTAAGTGAACTTTCCTGGGTATCGCAAATGGCCACAATTTCTACATCATCTCTTAAGGCTCCTTCAGAGATATGGCTCATCCCACGTGCGCCAACCCCGATATAACCTAGTCTTACTTTTCCACTGTCTGACGATGCAAATAAACTTCCGGTTGGCAGGATGGTTAAGCCTGCAGCCGTAAATGCGCCATTTTTGATAAATTCTCTACGTTCCATTGGTGTTTTTTTTGGTTTTGTTGATTTGTATTTTAAAAATAGCACAAGCTATCGGGTATTACAAGATCAATCACCGCGCAAACGGTTGACTAATTGTTTTATTAAGACAATTGCACGAGCAAAAATATCTGCCGGTAATCCATCTATTCGGTATTGATAACCCTTTTTACCTGATATAAATCGCTTTTTTTGATCATATAAAGGAAGAGATTAATTTTTAGTAGTTATTAATCATACTTTGGATTAGAATAAGATTAAAAAATTATTAAATACATTACTTTAATGATATCTTTAGGCCTAACCAAACCTTCAGGATTTCTTCAGAATTGAAAACTACCTTCGCCAATTACTTAAAGCCTGACAGCTAAATTTTAAATTTTGGATCCATCATTAACTATGAGCATTAAAGAAAAAATCAATCACTTACTACACCACAGATTTGGACCAGTTTTTTTAGTTACTGCGCTATTATGTAGTATTTCGCTGATGACCAGAGTGGCACTGTTAATTTATAGCGCATCTGCTGTTGATTGGTCAGTTCTCAATCTCCTTAAAATCCTGATTATTGGCTTATTTTATGATCTCGCAGCGGCATCTTTTGCAGTAATTCCAGTTGTTCTTTATTTATGGCTGCTTCCTTCTAAATGGTATGCCAGCAAATTTAACAGGGTATTATTATTCATTTACTTTTTCTTTGTCGTTTTCACGCTTATTTTCAATGCCATTTCAGAATGGTTCTTCTGGGAAGAATTTTCCGTACGTTACAACTTTATAGCGGTCGATTACCTGGTTTACACCACCGAAGTGATAGGAAATATCCGCCAATCGTACCCGATCAACAGCATTATGGTCGGCCTGGTTATTGTGACCTCGCTAATTGTTTATTTATTAAGAAAACCCATCACCTCCGCTACCACCAATGCAACAGGTTTTGGTAAACGGACCAAAACTGCCCTTGTTCTTTTATGCCTGCCTGTACTTACTTATTTTGGCGTTAGCCATAAATTAAAATACCTGAGCAAAAACCAGTATGTAAACGAGCTTTCGGGTAACGGGATGTACGATTTTGGATTTGCTTTTTGGAATAACCAGCTGGACTATAATACTTTCTACAAAACATTGCCGATCAAAAAAGCAGAAAGCATTCTGGGCAATTTACTTCAACAGGATTCAACTGAAAGAGGGATATTTAAAAATACGTCCAGAACCATCAGCAATACAGGTACCGAAAATAAGATGAATGTGGTATTGATCAGTGTAGAGAGTTTAAGCGCTGAATTTCTGGGTGCATTTGGCAATACACAGCATATTACACCTCAACTCGATTCGCTAGCCAAACAGGGCCTGCTTTTTACCAACCTTTACGCATCAGGCACGCGTACTGTACGGGGTTTAGAAGCGCTTTCGCTTTGTATCCCACCTACCCCGGGGCAATCCATCGTGAAGCGGCCTGATAACAAAAACCTGTTTACTTTAGGTAATATATTCCGTTCGAAAGGCTATAACAGCAGGTTTATTTATGGTGGTTATGGCTATTTTGATAACATGAATGAGTTTTTTTCCAACAATGGTTATCAGGTAACGGATAGAAGTGCACTTCAGGATTCGGAAATTCACTATTCTAATATCTGGGGTGTAGCCGATGAAGATCTGTTTACACTTTCGTTACGGGAACTCGATCAGGATTACCAAAACAAAAAACCTTTTTTCGCACAAATCATGACGGTTTCAAACCACCGCCCTTATACTTATCCTGATGGAAGGATTGATATTCCCTCGCACACCGGCAGAGAAGGTGCGGTTAAATATACTGATTATGCCATTGGTAAGTTTATCCGCGAAGCGAAACAGAAACCCTGGTTTTCAAATACCTTATTTGTTATTGTTGCCGATCATTGTGCATCAAGTGCGGGCAAGGTAGAGTTACCGGTTGATAAATACCATATCCCAATGATTGTTTACAGTCCAGGGCAGATCACTCCAGGCAAATTCGAAAAACTTACCGCCCAGATTGATATTGGCCCGACCATTTTAGGTTACCTGAATTTCAGTTACGAGAGTAAGTTTTTTGGTCAGGATGTATTTAAAATGAAGGATAGCAACGAAAGGGCCTTCATCAGTACTTATCAAAGTTTGGGATACATCAAAAACAAAACCCTGATTATCCTAAATCCGCATAAAAAAGTAGCTACATACAAACCCGATTTTATCAATGGAGGCGCTGTAGCCATACCGGCGAACCAGCAATTAATTGATGAGGCGATATCCAATTACCAGATGGCATCGTACCTTTACCAAAATGGCTTATATGGTTTTGAGTCGACCAGGAAACCTTAATAGGGCTTGAACGTTAAGGAATAAATCACCGGAAACCATGGCCTACGACACATCAGATATTTTTAGTCATTCTTACCAGTTCTAATTTTTCGCCATCCTGCAAGGGCTCTACCACCAGTTCCATTTCCGTAAAGCCCATCGCCTTATAAAGCGGAACACCAGGTAAAGTGGCACCGAGGGCTAAGCTGGAAAATCCGTGTTTTCGGGCTTCTCCCTCACAAAAATCCATGATCTGACGACCGATTCCTCTTCTGGCATAATCCGGGTGAACAAAAAAAGCCCTGATTCTTGCTGGTTCATTCAACGGATCTAATAAAGTATCGTGCAATACCTTATGCTGATCACCTCCATATAGGGTTTTTCGCCTGCTCCATCCGCCACAACCCGCAATGGTGCCATCAATTTCAAATACGTAATAAGTACCATCGCTAATCAACTGCGAATCAATTCCGAAAATATATTTTAGGGCGCTATCAATTTGACTGGTCGTGTAATATTTCTTACTTAAACCCCGAACAGAATCATTTAGAAGTTTTTTCAGTTCAGGAATGTCTTTAAAGGTGGCTGGTCGTATCATCGTCTGCCCAAATCATTTTTTTAATTCATTATTTCGTTTTATTCACTTGTTTCCGCTTGCTGATTTTTGATCCAGAATCTCCATAATCGATTTCATGTTCAGTGCGAGCTGTTTAATCTTTGCAACAGGTAAATCTTTTAGCAATGCTTCGAGTTGCTTATCCGCTAATGTATTTAAGGCATTTAATTCCTGCTTTCCTTTATCGGTTAAACCGATCTGGCTTGCCCTGGCATCTTTTCCTGATTTCGATTTAATGATCAATTTATTTTTTTCAAACTTTTTTAATACCCGGCTTAAATAACTCTTATCAATGCGCATCTCCGCTATGATCTCAGCGGCATTTGTTTTATCTGTATCTATTTCAAATAATATCCTGGCTTCGGTTAAGGTATACTGCGTTTCAAGATAGCCCCTATCCAGTACTCCGATCAGATGGGTGTAGTAACGATTGAATGCACGCACCTGGCTTATGATCGATTTTTCCATTCGTTAAACAATATGATTGTAATGATGAACACTAAACTAGTTAAAATAGTTGACTTAGTCAACTATTTACTTTTTTTAGCAGACTGGGATTTTTAAACAGGTATTTGCAGAGATGGGCTTAAAGAAAAACCTTGCTGCAATATTGGAGGGCTGATATTAGGCTTTACTGGGGTGCGGCTATGGTAGCTGGGTGAAGAGTTTGTAGAAAGTCTGCATGATATTTTAAAGATCATGGACAAATTCCTAAGTAAATTAGGTTGAGAAAAAGATAAAATTTTAAATCCGCGTGAAACTTTTGAGGAATTGAAGTTCAAACAGAAAGGCTTAGAACAAGTCGAAAATACTACCGAAAAGGTTTGCGGTCTGCCTGTCTTTTCCGTTAGGCCGTTCGTTCAGTCGGTGCGGAAAATTAAGTTTTAATTGCCATCTTTTATACGCTGACTGATCAGCCACGTAGCCTCGAACAGTTTGACCAATTGTTCGTAAACGATAATGACTTCAAATTTGCTCAATCTTTCTTCTATGAAGGAGCTATTCAGCGCATCGTGAAGCCAGGTGTTCAGGATTTTTTTGTATCCATCCAGCTGATAGATCCTGAACATTTTCTGGAGTACAGATGAAGGCTTTATAATCTCGCGAACGCTCAGATTTTGAGGATAGTTTCGTAGCTTCTTCCTCTCCGTTTTGATGTACCATTTTGCGAGTTCACTTTCCTGTTTGTGATCGAAGTCAAGTTTGCCAAGCTTTTGGTGCTTTAAGAGCCAGGCGGCTTCTATCAGCTTTATGGTTAGTTCGTAATTATAGACGAGGAAGGCTGGGCTACATTTTTTTGGTTTTTCAGATTCAAACGCGGCATCGTTTCGCCAGCGTTTCAGCATCTTTAAATGATTCGGCAACCAGGCGTGACTGAAAAACTCGTGTACCACTTTTATCGGATCTGTTATTTCATCATGGCTGAGATACACGATCCTGTTATCTGATGTGTTTTTTGTTTGCTTCTTCATCGCCTTAGCTATTGGTCTGTAATATTTTTTCGATCTGTACCTGCTCGGTATTTGTTAAGGCTGCATAGTCTGATGCCGATTTGGCAAGCAGTGCTATTTTTTCGTTGCACATCTCCTTTGCCAACAAAAGAAAAGATGCGACCCGTTGATAGAGACGCTCCGCATCCTGCCGGGAAACCGTAAAATCATCTTTATAACGTGAACCAGAATAACTTTTTGCCATGATACCAAACAGCCTTTCATCTTCGGGAGTGGACAGGAAAAGTTGAAAAGGCTTTTCAGAAAAGCAGGTACACAAACGGAGCAGGCGGTAAAGGTTATGGAACTCCGAACGGTATGCTATATTAACCCTCAACAAACAGATACAAGTTTGTTCTACCGCCTGATGGAGCATAAAGGCACAAATCCCGAACTGTTGCTTCTCCAAACATTCGGATGCGCACATCAGAAATCCATTAGCCAGCGGTATACGATGTTCATAATGTCTGAGTGCCTTAATTGCGCCATTTGTGGGGATAAACGAAGATATTGGATCATGGTCTAACAGGCCATCCTTACTATAGAGCAGTTTCCCATAGGTAAGCACGCCAATAAAAAACCGACTATTTTGCTGTACCGCATCCATAACCGATTGCCTGCCATGGGAGATCACCGTAATCGTTCCATGCTGATAATAGCTGTTGGCAAAATCCTGCATTTCATAATCTATTCGGGTTGCAGTTTCGGTAATCGCCAACAGGCAATAATCACATTTAAAATGATTTTGATTATCGGTAAAACAGCTTTGGGCATGATGCGTATAACTATTCTGCGAAAAACTGAAGATCTGTAACGGGTCGAACTTCTGAGCAAGCCGTTCGATAAACGTGCTGAAATGGACAGTGTGTTCGGCTTTTGGTGATAGATTTGGTTCCATATTGATCTCATTTAAATTTCTTTCAAATGAGTCTTGGAAGTGGACAGCACATAAATAAGGCGTGGAACCCACTTACCGCAACTGAGGTCGTAGGAGACCAGAACACGAATAAGCAGGCCCACGCCTTTGACGTGAGCACTTTATCACCTATTCCTCGTGTTCTTGTGAAATTTCCTACGTTTCAGTTACGAGACTCTAAGTGCGAAATGCTTCAATATTTTAAAAAGAAGATATCGCGAAGTTAGCTTTTTATAACTTTAAATTCATTAATCAAATATAAAAAGAACAAGTGGTATATCCAAATATACCACAACTATTTTTGATAAAGCTGATATTCAAATATGGAATCACCTAATTTGGATGACTTGAAAATTAAGCTTGGTGAGCGTGTTAGATCACTAAGGGAAGAAAAAGGTATAAGTATCAGGCAGTTTGCCTTGCAGGCCGGTCTTGAACACCCCCAACTTATAAACATTGAAAAGGGAAGGGTTGATCTCAAATTGAGTTCTCTAAATAAGATTAGCAACGCACTAGGGATGAATTTAGCAAAACTGTTTAATTTTGATTAAGTCTTTGCCAATTAACAAGATTGGGATGAAAAAAGTCAACACATGAAATAGATCAAATTCTTTAAGACTAAAATTGATATTAACTATCTAACCGGAGATGCAACTAATCCGCTGGGATTCTCGATTATGCAGAGCCCTGTTTATCTAAAAAGCATGGGTTGGAGTTAATTATGAAAAGCGAAATCGACATTTTATCTGATAGAGAATTAGAAATTTGGGGCTATGCTGAATCTCAAAATGGAACAATGGACTTTGTAACCGAAAAACTTTCCACAGAAGGAATATTTGAACAATATCGAAATATCCATAGATCTTATCTTGAACTTTATCTTCGTATTGATGATGAAACTGCAAAGCTTGAGATCTTAAAGCGCATGATATTTTTAAATTGGTACGCTTTGGTGGAGCCGAGTTGTTATACAGGGATTGAAGATCTCGACAATGCAACCGTATCTGAATCGTATTCCATTTTAAATCAATATTTAATCGATGGAAAAATCGATGCAGAATTTAAGTGGATGTTGTCTTTTTATTCCAGTTGGGACTATACGATACTTCCATTTTCAGAGAATAAACTTGAAGCCTTAACTGCATTCGTAAAAGGGGTAGATAGTTCCATTTTAAGCTGTCCTAAAAATCAGTTGCCAAAAGGAACAATGGATAACAGGGGACAAATGGGAATTTACTGGATAAGTATGTCAGTTGAAAAAAAGCTTACATGATCCGTACTGGCAAATCTTTTCCAGTGCACGACTATAACTCTTTTGTTTAATTCCCTTGCCATCATAAAAATCTAATCAAAAAAGAAATAAATGGTTTGATCTGTTTTTTCTTTTTTAAATTTATCGGACATTTATCGGACATTGCTGGCATTTATCGGACATTTACCGATAATGGTATTTTGTCGATTTTTTATCTCCTTGTCTAATCAAAATTCCTTTCTCTACCAATTCTATTAAATCCCTTCTAGCAGTTCTTTCATTGATGGTATATTTTTTTACATAGTCCGATGTTACTATTTCTCGTTTAGATCTGAAATAAATAAGCGCATCTAGCTGTCGCTCATTCAATTTCAAGTTGTCCAAATATTCGGCATTATAGATGTCTTTCCTAAATTCAATGGTAATGTCGCTGGAATTATAGTTAAAAATTGGTTCGGGAATGTTTGCCTCCTTACACTCGTTTATAATTTTAATTGTTCCACGACCCCAAGCTTCTATATAGCCACTACGAAACAATGCATTTGCAATATCTGGATTAAAAGGCCTTGAAGCATGTTTTTCCATAAGATTTTTTACAGTCCAATTTTCTGGTAATTGTCCTTCGTTCCAAAAAATAATCTTGTCCGTGTAAACGCTTATCTGGATCGGAACCCCACCCGAATAGTCTTTATGTGCAATGGCATTTAGCAGGGCCTCACGAACGGCATCTTTTGGATATTCATACTTTTCAATCCTATGAATGCCTTCATAGCTAATTGCAGATTTAATGTATTTGGTAAAAAGCAGATCTATTGATTTTTCAATTTGTTCAAATATATTTCCATATACTTCGTCCTGAAATTTAAGGTCGTCATCAGATTCAAAGAAACCGATTTTAATATAGGCACCTGTTATGAAATTCTCAGGCTTATGATGAAATAACAGAATGGCTGCACGTTTTAGAAAATCGTTCTCCACAAGCTGCAGATTTTCAAGTAAATTTTCGTTAGTATCTGTTAGGATATCTTCTTCTATACGTTGGTTTTTGAATGCGCGTTTTCGAAAAAAGTCAAATGTTTCCTGTTTCAGATCATCTGTCGAAACTTTGGGAACGGGTACGCCATCCCACCTTTTGCCTTTTTTCTGCAAAAGGAACTTATCCAGTGCTGCACCCTTTAATTCCTGTTTGGTACTTCCGCTTCTGTAATGGTATTGCCCTTTGTAGTTAACCGGATAGGGATAAGCTTCAACCAATATTTCAATAAAATCGCCCTGTGGTGCGGTCTGTAGGTTTACATCTACCAGAATACCCAACGTATCTCTCACCTTATTTGGTATATCTTCTAATAACCGTTTTGCATCAGCAATACCAGATATTTTTCCGTTATCATCCTTACCAACGAAGATAATGCCGCCATTGGCATTGGCAAAGCCGCAAATCCATTTCAGGTATTCGTCTCGCCAACTTTGTTTGTATTCTATATTTTGTGTTTCAGGCATCCGTTGATAAATTTTCTACTTCCAAAATATGGAAGAAATTGTAATTTCCGTATTAATTATAAAGCTAAAGTCTATTTTAGATAAATGACAACTTCTTTTTCAACAGCGCCATATCCTCGCTTACCTTAATATCCAAAATCTTCGCGTAATGCTGGGTAGTCCTGATATTGGTGTGTCCAAGCATTTTCGAAACGCTTTGCATCCTTGCTCCTCTGCGTTAAACTCAATTTAGCAATTTCAGCACATTTTCACATTTACCTTTTCGCTACTTTTGAACAAAATATTAAACAAATCAATTTATGAAATCCCTTTCGCCAAACATCTTTGTCAATGACATACAAGCAACCATCAGCTTTTACGCCAAACTCGGCTTCATAGTAACCGATGAAGTGACTACTCCCGAAGGCGAAAAAGTATTTGCGCTGATGGCGAACGGAAGTGTTACGTTCATGTTTCAGACCTTTGCCAGCATAAAAGGCAAACTTCCGATGGTGAGCCGTACCGATGGAGGATCGCTTTTATTGTACATCAATGTGATTAACATCCGGGAGTATTATGATCATATCAAAAAACATGTAACCGTGCTCACCGGCCTGGAAAAAACTTTTTATGGTGCTACTGAATTTTCGCTCTGCGACAATAATAATTACCTGCTAACTTTCGCAGAACATGACTAAAGAGGAACTCAACCCGCTGGAAGTAACACCCGCAGAAGTAAAAAAGCTGCGTGCGCTGAAAATCAAAAAGAGTGAAATGCACCTGCACGAAATTGAGGTATTGCAAAAGTTGCTTGATACCTCAAAGATCAGGGCGATGGAGCTTTTCGCACTATCCGAGTTTCAAAGTATTCCCTCAGTCGGGATACGCTTTGCGCATGACCTGATCGGTATGGGATATTATTCGCTACGCGACCTGAAAAGAAAGGACGGAGCAAAGCTCACCGATCAATACGAATTGCAGAAAGGGGTGTGGACAGATCCATGTGTTGAAGATCAGTTTCGGCTTGTGGTACATTTTGCCAACCACCCAGATAGTAAACTCAACTGGTGGAACTTCACTCCCGAGCGCAAAGCCTTCCGCGAAAGTAATGGCTACCCTTCTACACGTCCGAAGAAACCTTGGTTTGAGTCACCTCAATATCAAACGTACAAACAAATACCGGCCACACACGAGGCGACCCAAAAAGACCTGCATAAAAAACTGAAACTCGCATTGGCGTACATGACCAAACATCCCGAAGAAAAAATCACCGTCGCTCAACTGGCCGACTTGGCACACCTCTCCGAGTATCATTTCATCCGCTGCTTCCGCAGTGCTTATGAACTGACACCACTGCAATACCTTACGCGACTACGATTAAAACAAGCATCTTTACTATTAAAGAAATCGGATGCCACCATAGGCAACATCGTTCCCCAATGTGGTTTTGAGAACGAGAGCGCCTTTATACGCTTGTTCAAAAAAGAATTCAGAATGACACCAATAGCCTACCGGAAGGCGTTTGGGGAAAAGAAGTAATCTTGTATCCAATTCTGCGCACCTTTACTCCCTCCTATTTACATTTGTCACCGCAGAGGAGCATTGATACACAGCGGATTTTATAACAAACTCAACAATTCCTTACTTGGGACCTGGTGAATAAGCTACACCGATTCAATCACCAAAGTTTTGTGAATTCATGTGAATTTTGGCAATTCCCTTAGAGCAAAAGCCATGCTAATCGTGCGGTTGCAGGGTTTTATACATTTTGATCGTCTTTGATGTGATCCCGCTGGGATAATAACTTAATAATCCAAGCGGTACTAAATGAGCAAGTTGTGAAAATTACATAATCATCATTTCGTTGTGGGCACCAAATTGGGCACCAGTTATTTTGATATGATTTGATCGATTTTAAAAGAACAGTTGTAAAACGAATACAATATTGTTTTTTTTAATACATTTAATATATTCTTGAGTAGAATTTATTCGAGTCTTAATCAAAGGTTTGCAAGTACATATCAGATAGTCAGTGTATTTCGCTAACCGAACTGGGAGTAATATCTAAAAGAAAATTTTTGATTTTCGTCTTGACAATATGAGTGAATATACTTTGATAATGTAAAAAATCTGCATCAGACTTAATTCAACTGCTACAAACTGCACAACTTGGAAGTAGGTCAAAGAATGAAAGCCGTAGAAGCGGGTAATTGCTTTTTGAAATGGAGTGGTCAAATAAACTAACTAGGTTAGTGAAATATTTTTACTATACTGTCGAAATTAAAGCAACCCTTTTAGTGTTTTCATCGTCTACCTCTAAAACACCATATTAAAGATGCGATTATTAGCTACAATATTGATTTTTATTCTATTCGGTATTCCAGTCGCCTTTGCGCAAAATACATTAAACGTATACGATATTTCGCAGAAGCAGCTTCGGCTGATGCAAAAGGTGCAAAACCGAGATTCTAAATACAGAGATAAGGTGTTGATCACATCGCTTTATACGCCTTATGCAAAGTTTTGGAACGGCTATCTAGGAGATGCAAAAGCAGTGTCCAAATGGCTTGATGGGGCTATGGTGAACTTGCCTAAATGGAAGGCAAAAAACAGGGATATAGATGGCGAAAAATTACTGATACAACTGAGAAAAATTGCAAAAGAGATGACTGTGTTGACCGGCTATCAGCCAAAAGGCGATTGGTACATCGTTTACGGCCCTGCCTGGACAGACCTGGGGGGGCTGGGAGACTTTGCAATGTTGATCGATTTGGCACACGAGAACAACAGCTCTAATGACAAAATTGCCAGCATGTTTCCGCATGAACTCACCCATCAGATCATGACCAATACAAACAAAGTTAACGACACCACAGCATTGGCAAGTATAATAGGGGAAGGTTTTGCTGTTTGGATGAACCAAAAATATTGGAATGAAAAGTACAGCTTGGCACAAAATCTGGGTTATTCTCAAGCCCAATTGGCTGCATGTGATATCTATTTGGAAAAATTAAAAGTTTTTTTCGAAAAAAATAAATACGCTACAGACAAAGAAATGATTAATGTATTCAGAAACAGGGGCATAAAGCTTAATGAAAAACTTCCGGGCGCTATTGGCTATTACCTTGGTTATCGTCTTGTCGAAAGCTACGTAAAAAAAAATGGAGCCGATTCATGGAGAGATATCTTTATCAAATCGCCTGTTGAAATTTATCAGGAGAGTGGTTTTTTGGAAAAAGGAAAATAGTCGCATGATAGTGACATCATATATCTCCAAATCAACTGCTGCAAAGCGAGATATGCTTTTATCCTGATAGACATTACTTTTTGAAGGAGATACCTATGGTTATGATCTTAAAGAAGATTACAAGAAATATTTTGAACACCTTAAAAATTTTCCTATCAGAAGAGTTTTTCATATAGAGGCCACCAAATGTGATGCCTGCCAGCTCGAATACTTAGACTGTCTTCATTCCATGCATCTTGATGATGTTGGTTACACTGTTATTGATATGACAAGAATTAGTGAATATCTAGTCAGGAAGGATTTTAACTAAATCACTGCTCCATTATATTTGACAACTACCTAACCAAGTCCCCTAAAACTACAAACCAACATTTTGAACTTTGCCATTACATAGTAATACGCATGTTATGGCAAATATTGAATTTATAACCAAAGAAGATCTAGAACAATTCAAACAAGAACTGTTTTCAGAACTAAGAAGACCAGGACAAAAGCTGCATAAAAACAGCGAGCAAAAAGAGTGGCTGAAAAGCTATGAAGTACGTAAACTATTAAGCATCTCACCCGGAACACTACAAAGCCTCCGCGATTCTGGAAAACTTAAATTTATTAAGGTCGGTGTCCTAATGTTCTACAAATATTCATACTTGGTTTTTAAAACTGTAAAGTTGACTTCCAAAACACTGCTGATTCGATTGAGTTCAGCATTGATTTTCTTAGTGTTTTGTGATCTGATTACCTTTTAAAGTTCGATGTCTCAATTGTTAATATGGACTTTTTGTCCAGTAGAAAACTCGGCGTCCTTGCCATCAATAGAAGTTCTACAAATAATGGAGGCATGGTATTTTAAATCTGCTTTTGATTTGCGGTGCCAGAACAGGATTTTCAGGGTTTGGTTACTTTTCATTTCTCAATCTTTTAGTAAAACATGTTGTTTTTCAGATTGTACTTCAAATGTCATTCAAGACATTCTTGATAACTGGTGCACAAATTTACCGATTACATTTGGCACCAGAATGGGCACCAATTGTATTGAATTATTATGGTTAGAAATGACCTATTATTTTTTGCGAATCGTCGTTTAGAAAGTCTTTTAAACAGAAAAGGCGCAATTTCTTGCGCCTTTCGTGATCCCGCTGGGATTTACACCTAGTGTAAAAATCAACGTTTGCAATATTTTAGAGTGGCTTTGAAATTCGAACTCCCCGAATAACGCACCTTTTTTTTAATAGAGAATAGCTGCAAATGCTATATATAAATATACTCTATTATCTCTAATAATACAAGTCAATTCTTTATAAATTAATGATATTAAATCTGGTCTCAATGCACTCTGGCATTTCGTTCAAACTCAGAGATGATATGGTTGAAATCTTTTGGAGGGACAGGTCTTTTTCCAATTTTTTTTCCCAGATAATATTTTATAAACTCGTCAAAAGGGAAGTTGTCAGAAATTGCATTATTTTGAGACGTATAATCGATATAAGCATTAATGCATGTGGCGAGTTTGAGTGTACCGCTTGTAAAATAATCTTGCAGCTGGATTAGTGTATCAATATTTATAAGGATAACTTTTTTGACCTGATAAATTGGTATTTCTGCAGTGCTTAGAATATTCTTGAAACGTTGATTAATGAAGCGGTTAACTCCATAGGCCTCCAATGTCAGATCAGTATGTACTAAAATCGGGTATACTGTAGCTTTTGTAGGATCAATTTCATCGATATTGAGATCTTTATAGACCCCTTTTTTAAAATTGATGATATTGTTAGTTAATTGGGTTATTCCTTTGCTTTGTCCTGAATTTGCCTTTTCAAGTTTGTCGATAAGTGCAGCTTTTATTTTTGTTAAATCATTAGAGTGTTTAACTTCCCAATTGATCAATAGGTCTTTAAATTCGAAAATAAATACCTTTGAGCCTTCCCGGATATAATAATCAGGTTCAGATTGCTTTAGAATTTCCTTTAGTTTTCTACCATTGAGTCTAGTATGACCATATCTATTAAAACAATTTTCAATGATCTTATAAAAAAGAACAGTTTCAGAGAAATGTTCACCCATATGCTGTTTTAAACTGCCAATATTAATTTTTGCCTGAGTTGCGAAGTCAAAAAGAAAACTCTGATAAAATTTGTCGATAAAAAGACGGTAGTCTAAATAGAGAAATTGATTATCTCCAAGTTTAAATAAAGGGAATTGCCGAATTGAGAGAAGGTCTGGATGAACCTCTTGTATGTTTCTATTGATCGCCAAATTATTGAAAAACCTCATGTAATTCTCATCCCCTTCTATCTGTACTTTTGTACTTATTTCGTCATTTAACGTCAATAGAAACATTTGATCCAAAACACGCCATAGGTAGCTTGCGTAAGTATCAATCTTCATCGAATCCAGGAAGTTTGCTAAGTGTGCAGAGTATTTTTTATCCTGTTCGCAAAATTTAAAAAAATAATAGACCTTTAGAAATTGTACTTTATAATCTCTAATTGTGTTCAAATCAATGTTCTTAAACTGGATTGGCAAAATGTAGTCCTCGAATTGCTGAGAGCTTCCTGAGCCATCCCAGTTGAAGACACTTTCTTGCTCAGCGTTTACAATTGTATTGAAATAGAGTAGGCACTTAAATAGTATGGAATGATCCTTGGCTTTTAATTCACTATCGTCATCTTCACTGTAAACCAAAATGTGCTGAATGAGGTGAAGACATGCTTTTCTATCTAGAAATTGAAAGGAAGGATCTCCAATCAATACATTTTCATTTTGTGCAAATTCAGTAATTAATAACTTCTCACTATTTTCCATTTGCATCATCCACGAAAAAAGCTGATTTGATTGAAATCTAGTATCAGATCTTTTTCTCATATTATGACTATGTAGGGCAAAGCTGATTAATTCAAGTGCAGCTCTACGAGGTAGAGATTTAAGATTTTTTTGCAAATCTAATTCTTCCTCATATAGTATTCCATAAGAAAGTAAGTATCGATGGGAAATTTCTACGTGTTTCATAAATCAAAGACAGTGTTAATTTAGTGTAAAATACTATTTATTGAAGTTGACTAATAAAAATACGACGGGAACTTCTGGCAATTATGGTCTGATATAAAGTTTAACATTTAAGGTCTCCGTTGATCTGCTCTCGATGTCTTTTTCAACGCCACGAGGATTTTTCACCCTGTTTTCTGGATCATAAACAAAGCAAATGAGCCGTTTACAGCTTGGGTGATTTGCATAGTGAGAAACATCCAGAATCAACTGATTACCAATTTCCCTATCAGTGAGTTTCTCTCTTGTTTTTTTAACTTCAATTACGATTTGTTCTTCGTTAAGTAAAAAATCCATCCTTGCTGAACTACCAGCGAAAGATGGCCCATTTTCTTCTTCTCTGATATCTCGAAAATGCAATTTCAAAATGGAATGCAGAATGTCCTGGACATCGTACTCATCATTGACTTCAATTGAAGGCCTGTTATTATGCCTGTTTTTTAGCTGGTTGCAAAAATTATGGAAGTTGTCGAAAATATTCGTTAAAATGAGTTCATTGTGTTTAGAAGTATCTGGGGAATCTACCCGTTCTGTTTTAATCTCAACTTGTCTAAGTAAACGAGTAGCCAGCTCCAGAAATCCTGAAGCAGAAAAAGCCTGGGTAGTTGAAGCCACAAGATCAGCTGAAACATGGATATGGGGTGGAGTAGCCAACCCCCGATTAATCAAATTTACATTTCGTATTGCTATACTATTAGGCTGCATTTGTCTAAGGACAGTACTGATGTGAAATCCCCACTCATAATCTTCTATTTTTTGTAGCAGGTCAATTTCGTTGTGAAATTCTTCCTTATCCCGTATAGGAGAAAGTTCGGTAACGAGTTCCTGTTTGAATGATTTCAGGTTTTTGAGAAGATCAAAAATTTCCGATTGAATCTCCTCAATCTTTACATCATATTCTTTCTCAATTATTTGGTAGAAATAATCTGTTCCCACTTTTAAAGCTGAACCTGCTTGGCCTGCGTAGTCATAATAATCAAAATCCTCTTGACCCCAGCCACCTAACCATGCATCTTTAAATGAAGCGGAAAAATCCGAAATTCCCATCAAGATTTTGTGGATTTCTAAAAGTCTGCTTCCCTCAGTTTCCTTTATTTGACCAAGTTTATATTTTATTTGAAGGAGTATTGTTTTATTAATCATAGTTCCAAAAGTAGGAAATATCAACATATCCTTATGTAAAGTGTATTCAGAAAACGTATCAACACAAAACACAAACCTAACTTTATAACATTTATATACATTATGCTATAGTTTCAAAATTTAAGATACTTGTGTATATTTAGAAGTTAGCGGCCATTTTAAGAGGGCACCAATGAAAAACTTACAAACATAGATGGCACATTATCCAAACATATTATTTCACTTTACAGCAAGACAAAGTTTATATGACATTTTGAACAACACATTCAAAATTTCTTATGCAAGAGAGAGGATTTTAGGTGGAACAAAAATTAAAGAATTTGCAGTGCCAATGATTTCCTTCAGTGATTTAAGATTATCTGAACTTAAAGACAACATAGGAACTTACGGGAAGTTCGGGATAGGTATGACAAAAGATTGGGCAATAAACAAAGGGTTAAATCCAGTTATGTATGCAAGTGACAAAAGTCTCTTCACAGAAAATTTTATGACAGGCATAGAAGACTTTTTCAAACTCGTAAATAATACCGACGATATTTCAGGAAGATATGAAACAGCTTATAATAATACAATCAATACACTTCGATACATAAAAAACTATAAAGGCGACCTAATAAGACCAGGTAAAAAGACAATTTCAGATTATGTATTTGCTAACGAGCGGGAATGGAGATTTGTTCCGCCTATTTCCAACAATATTTTATCATTCGTTCCCATTGACCAAATAGGAACCCCACAACAAAAATCAAAATTTAATCAAAGAGTTAGTCATATCAAACTACATTTTCAACCTGATGACATAAAATATTTAATTGTTGAAAAGGACACCGACATTAACCCGTTAATAGCTCATTTAAGAATTGCAAAAGTTGGTTTTCCAGACGAAATAGTTGACAGACTTTCAAGCAGAATATTGACATACGAACAGATAGAAAAAGATGTATAAAAATAGCCGCTAACATGGGTTGGTATTAGTGCGGCTGAAGACTAAAGTGTTTTATAAATTTATCTTTAGTAGAAGATTGGGTATGACAATAAATGATTGCGTTTGGCTACCTTTATAGAAAAACAATTTTTTGATGTTTAATTGGCTCAGAAATATATTTGGTTCTCCAGCACATTCAAATAACGTTATGATAAATGATAGCATGAAGCATATTCACGAAGCAGTATCCAATCACTTAGCAATGAAAACAACTGGCGCACTGTTAGTTACTGGGGATTGGGGAAGTGGTAAAACATATTACATTAAAAACATACTTTTCCCAAAAATAGAAGCAGATACAGGTATCAAATCAATTATTGTCTCATTGTATGGAGTAACCGATAAAAATAGCATTGCAAATAAAGTACTGTTTGCATACCTAGACAAGGTAGGTAAAAATAATCCCCTTTCTGTAGCAACGTTAGCGAAGGGCGCCCATAACGCATTAGAATCCTTCACTTGGCTTAAAAAATTTGTTGATGTTAATAAATTATTCGTAGGATCGGGTGAAGATTTATTTAGGCTTCTTCCAAAGGAAGGGCTATTAATTTGCTTCGATGATTTGGAGAGACTAAGCGACAAAATTAATACAGAGGACTTTCTTGGTATGGTAAATGAACTTGTGGAAAACAAGGGCAACAAAGTTCTGATCATTGCGAATGAGGGATTAATAGATGGCGGTATCAAGTTCAAAGAGAAAACAATTGAAAAAACAATACATTTTACAAATGATTTATCTTCGATTTTTGACAGTATTACCACTAGCTACGATGACATAGATTTTAAAAACTATCTGAATCAAAACAAGAATTATATAATAGCCAGCTTAAATCCAGTACAAGAAGATGAAGAGGAGGAGAAGAAACTAAGCGTATTATTTGCAAATATTCGCACCTTAAAATTTGCAATTGAGCATTTTCATTATGTTTTTAAATTGCTCAGTAAAACAAAGAATATTAGCGATGCTTTAATCCAAAAACAATTTAAAGACATTTGGCTATTTACCCTAGCTATTTCAATAGAATTTAAAAAACCAGGGAGTATTTCTTTTACGGACAAAAAAAACCTTGATGCTCCATATAACTCCTTAACGAATGATCAGCTTGGAAATTTAGTTTGGGCTATGGGTGATGATGAAGAGGAAAATCAGCCTGACAGTCACTTCACCTATCGAGACAAATTTGTAAAAACCTATTATACAAGGTTGGAAGAACAGTATCTGTATTTTGAACAAGTTTTTAACCTAATTACTGCAGGAAAAGCTATTGAAGAAGCATCATTTCTGACTGAGCTTGAAGAAATATACAAAATCAAAGATGGAGTAGTAAATCCTGCTGATGAATTACTCTCTAAATTTTTACATAATGGTTATTGGAATTTTGAAGATCACGAATTCAAACCAGCTCTGAAGGAACTTCTATCTCATGCTGAAAATGGGGAATTTCTGGATTTGCTTTCATATCTAAATGCTGGTGTCTATTTATTACGGTTCAACGAAATCCTAGATGAGTCTAAAGATGTTATAAAAGAGAAACTTAAAATAGGAATAATAAAAACTCTCGAGAAATTAAAAACGTCCATTCTTGCCAATACTCAATTAGATATGATTACCGGAAATTTTCAGGAAGAAAACCTAAAATCTCTAGTTGTTTTTATAAAAGAGCAACTAATAATAAAGGAAGCATCTGATTCAATTAAGGAAGTGCAGAGGATGGAAGATCTTTTTGTAAATAATCTTTCTGGTTTTGTTAAAGAGCTTCTCCCAACGTCTACTCATATTCGAACTCCCGATCCTTTATTATTCGATAAGGTGAAAATTGAAATTATAAATGGAGCGATCGCTCAATGGAAACCAAATGAAATTATGGAGTTGAGTTCACTTTTTCAAATCAGATATTTAGATCCATCTTATGCAGACAGATTAACTGACGAAATCCCATTCTTAGAAGCCTTACAACAAAATCTTAATGATTTTGATGATTCTAAAAGACCGCTTTCGTTAGACCTTATTAAAAATCAACTGATTCCAAAGATTGCAGAGTGTATAAAAACACTAAATGTTTATAAAGCAAAAATTGCAGAAGAATCAAAGGGAGCAAATTAATTCGCGTACTTAATAACATTATCTTTTGCTTTTCAGGTTAGATAAGTTGTTTTGTTTTTCTTCCTTATCGTTGTATATAAAGTTATATTTGAGAAAATATCAAATATGACCGATGAATACAGAATTTTAGAATCTCAGATAAGAGAAATCTACGGAAGGGTGATATATACGCATAAAACCCACGAAAAGTGTGCTGATATACTTAAATCCAGAAGCGACTGTCTTAAATTAATCGAGGTCATTCTTTCAGCCCTTACCACAACAAGTATTCTTAGTGTTCTTTTCGGTTCGGGCATCACTTTTGAAATCATAGCAGCAGTTTTTTCAAGTGTGCTTTTATTTTTGACATTATATGCTAAAGACTTTGATCTCCTTGCAATTGCAGAGAAGCATAAACAGTCTGCATTGGAAATATTGGCCATTAGAGAAAGCTACCTTTCACTACTAGTTGACATCAAAATCGGTAATCGTCCGATAGATGAACTTCAAGCTAACCGTGATTTATTAAGCATTGAACTTATTAACACCTACAGAGGCGCACCGAAAACCATAAGTAAAGCTTATAAGATTGCCTCTAAAGCATTACAGGAAAACGAGGAATTTACATTCTCAGATGCAGAAATCGATAAATTATTGCCAATATCACTAAGAAGAACAACAATTTAAAATTAACACTCTAAATAATTAATGTAAATGCCGATAAATGAAGCTTTTGAATCATGTTTAAATAATCTTTTAGTTGATAATGAAGATAGCATCTTCCAAAAGATCAAGAGAATAGTTAAAATCCTTAATAAGGAATTATATAACATTGATAGTGACATTGAACATTCTTACATTATAGGAAGTTTTGGTAGAGATACAGCAATTAAGGGTGTCAGTGATCTTGACATTATATTTGCTCTTCCAGATGATCTGTATTATACTTACAATGCCTATGAAACTAATGGTCAAAGCGCGCTTTTGCAGAAAATTAGAAATATTATTGGCCTAACTTATAGCCAAACTGATATTCGTGGTGATGGACAAGTTGTTGTTATCCAGTTTACTGGATTTAAAATTGAATTGTGTCCAGCATTTTTAGAGTCAGACGACACCTTCACTTATCCAGATTCCAATGATGGTGGCAGCTGGAAAGTAACCAAACCTCTACAAGAGAATCTCGCAATGGAAGAACTCAACACTCTTTCAGAGCATACTTTAATTAGGCTATGCAGGTTTATAAGAGCATGGAAAAATAAATTTGGTCTGAAACTGGGAGGATTACTTATCGATACTTGGTGTTATGATTACTTAAAGGAAAATATTCAATTTTATGATGAGGGATTCGACCATTTCCCAGAAATAATTAAAGACTTTTTTAATTATCTTTCGAATTTTAGTGCTGATCGTAGGTATTGGTATTCTCCTGGTGCTAAACAAAAGGTATATAAAAAGATTAATATCAATAGAAAAGTTAAGAAATCATTAGAGATCGCTACTGCGGCTTACGATCTTGAAGATGCAAATAAACAAAGTCAAAAATATCGCGCTCTTTTTGGGAAGGCATTTCCATACACTAATATACTACTGGAAAAAGCAGAAAATGTCATTAATAACGAAGAATTCGTGGAAGAGAGATTTCAACTGGATATTATTTATAGTCTCAGAATAGACTGTAAAGTTTCTCAGGATGGCTACAGAACGGAGTTGTTACGGAGTCTTAAAGTTATTAGAAATAAAAAATCATTACTATTTTTTATCTCCCATTGTGACGTGCCAAGGCCGTATGAAGTTTATTGGAAGATAAAAAACCTAGGTCAAATGGCAATAGACAAAAATATGATCAGAGGTCAGATAATAAAAGATTTGGGGCACGAGGAGCGAAAAGAAACAAGCACTTTTAATGGACCACACTATGTTGAATGCTATATTGTAAAAGATGGTATCTGCGTTGCTAGAGCGAGAATCAATGTTCCTATTTCTTTATAAAAATTGTCTTAAATATTGGCTAAATTAAAAAGCGTCAGCGAAATCGTATATGATTACTCCTATAGCTTAGTAATTCTTAAATTTGGTTAAAGCAATTTTTATCGTTTATGTAAGATAACTAATCCATGCCCAACAAATATTTTAAAGCACACGAAGCTTATAACCTTAATCCGCACCGCTATGATGTAGGTACGATCATCGGGCTCAAAAATGGCTACGAGGATAATCTTTTCATTAGAAAACTATTTACACTGCCAGAACAGGAATATCCTGCTTATTACGGGTATCACCTAACCTATTATTTAGGAAAGGAACCGGAAGGCGAGGAAGAGTTTTTCACTTTTGTGTGGCAGATCGTCCTTAGACGCATCAATTTCATTGAGCATAAAAACCCCTTTAATTCAAGCCATGCACTTGATATGGAACTATTGGATAAGCTCACAAACTTTCAAAAGTATCTTCGCTCCATTGACCAGTGGCATACCCAAAAGACATTACCTGAAATTATTGCTGATCAGCATGCAGAAATTAGGAGGCAGCAATCAGAGATTGCAAGGCTAAAATCCGAACTGAATAAAGCCACTACATTGGAAAAGGAAGGTTATATCAATATCAGGGCAGGTAGAGCGCATACCCTCTATGATATTATACACCAGTTGCAGGATATTAAACTGCCCGATAAGTTGGAACTCTTATACCCCGCAGATCAGATTATCTGGCGAAGGATGATCTGTAAGTTCTTTCGTGAGGATCATAAGGAGATTAATTTTCATACCATACACCGCTATTTCCCAACCGATAAGAGAAACCTAGGCAATAAATACAAGGAGATTGACCAAAAAGATAAACTTCTGACTATCGTTATCGCTAAAAAGCGCAGTTGACTATAAAGGCATGGCTACATTTTGTTTCGCTCTGCCAAGATTGGTAACATTTTATCATTCAGCCGCTTAATTGTTACCTAAAGCTTATCAAATCCCCCTCCAATTTAACCACGCAGATTTGCGTGGTCAATAATATTCATTCCCGTAGCATTCTTTTGTCCCAAAACAAAGGCTATGGAGATTATCAATGAACAAGCCCTTAGCCAGTGCATCCGGGATGCATTGCGGGCAGAACTACAAGAGCATTTTAACACAGGCGGCAGTTCCAAGCAGGAAGAGGAAGAACGCTTGTTGTCCAAACAGGAACTAGCCACCGAGCTTGGCGTATCGCTGGTCACGCTGACGGACTGGATGAAAAAGGGGCTGCCCTTTTTACGCCTGTACAGGCGTGTGTATTTCAAAAAAAGCGAAGTGCTTAAAATCATGCAACAAGACATTACAGATTAATTTAAGGAGGGAATTATTATGCACGTGGAGATCATCACTAAGGAAGATTTAAAACAACTAAAGACCGAAATGCTTGCCGAGATCAGGCAGCTTATTAAACCAGAAGAAAGGCAGAGTAAACAATGGCTGAAAAGTGCCGAAGTTCGCAAGCTGCTGAACATTTCACCTGGAACGCTGCAAAATTTACGCATTAACGGTACGCTGAGATTTACAAAGATTGGTGGGATGATGTACTACAAATTGGAAGACATCAACAGGCTATTAGAGGGAGGTAACTAATGACAGAAACGAGCATTCATAACAAGGCAGCGGACTACAGCAAACTGGTCAGTCGCATGGGTGCAGACAGCCGGATACTGGCCACCCATGTCAGCCTGTTTACCGCACTCTTTGTCTGCTGGCAGCATGGCGGTTTTACCAGCCCCTTTGCCGTTACCCGCAAAAAGCTGATGGCCTATAGCCGCATCGCATCTATTGCCACATATCACAAATGCATCAAAGAATTAGATGCATTTGGGTACATCCGCTACCAACCATCTTATCATCCGATCAGGGGCAGCCTGGTCTATTGGCCACCCGGTTGAACCGGGTCAACCGACCAAAAAAGGAGCCGGAAAACCCGGCGAAGTATTGAGCCCTGACGCTCCTTTCAGGAGCCATCAGGTCATGGAAACCGCTAAGGTTTGCCGAAGCTTTTAGCACGTCAAACTTATGCGCTTTGTAGGGAGCGAGTTAATGTTTTTGCTATACAAAAACCCGGATACACCCTAAAGGGATGCCCCGGACTCGCTCCCGTTGGTCGGTTAAAAAAAGGAATAAGAAAGGATCTACTGAAGATTTGGAAAGGAACACAGCGCATGAAAACAGCGACAGCCAACAATGAAATAAAGAAAAAAAGAGTACCCGGCAGACCAAAAAAAACGATTAGCCGTAGTGACCTGCTGATGATCCGGTTAACTCCGACGGAGAAACAACTGATCGCCCAGCGTGCCAAAAATGCAGGGCTGAAACCTAGTGAATGGTTCCGCGGGGCGGCAAAGAGTGCAAGGGTTTTCCCCCGCTTTACCCCGGAGGAAAGCGGTTGGTTCAGGATGCTATCAGGGATGGCCAATAACCTCAACCAGTTGACCCACCTTGCCCACGTGGAAGGTTTGCCTACGCTGGCTTTAAAATGCCAGGCACTGATCAGGCAGATCGAAGAACTGTTAACCAAGATCAACAGCCATGATGGGTAAACCGATTACAGGAAGAAGTTTTGGGGGCTGTGTCCGTTATATTGTGGACAAGCCCGAAGCGAAGATCCTTTTTGCCGAGGGTGTCAGGATGCAAAACGCCACCACACTGACCAATGATTTTAACCTGCAACTCAAAATGAGGCCGGAGCTGGGCAAGGCGGTCGGGCATCTGGTCTTAAGTTGGAGTAAGGAAGACCTCCCCAAACTGACGGACTCGGTTATGCTGGAACATGCCAAAGAGTATATGCAGAAGATGGGTATACGGGATACGCAGTATGTGGTGGTACGTCATCATGATAAATCGCACCCGCATCTCCACGTGGTCTATAACCGGGTCGATAACAAGGGGGCAACGATCACCGATAAGAATAATTACGCACGCAATATCAAAGCCTGCAAGGAGCTTACCCTAAAATATGGCTACCATTGGAGCAAGGGCAAAGAGCAGGTCAACAGGCAGGCTTTAAATGGCAAGGAAAAGATCAGGTATGAACTTTACGATGCGATCAAGGCCGCTATGAAAAAGTCCACGAACTGGAAAGAATTGGAAGCGAAGCTGACC
>Ga0182008_10000516_pt1 | contig 29003 bp, 27 predicted proteins | sample Sormic07211129_1_FD_120482 | JGI IMG/M metagenome (GOLD analysis project Ga0182008, IMG submission 120482) | Rhizosphere microbial communities from Sorghum bicolor, Mead, Nebraska, USA - 072115-129_1 metaG | ecosystem: Host-associated > Plants > Roots > Rhizosphere | place: USA: Nebraska...
CCCGGGCGACGTGATCGGCATCGTGGTCTACGACCATCCGGAGATCGCCTTCAGCAGCACGCCGGCAACCACCGTGGCCGACCCGGCGAGCATCTCGCCCGCGCCGGGCTTCATCGTCTCGGACACCGGTCAACTGACCTTTCCCTATGCCGGTCCGCTCAACGCCGCCGGCATGACGGTGCAGCAGATCGAGGACACGCTGGTCCAGCGCCTGTCCCGCGTCTTCAAGAAACCCCAGCTGAGCGTGCGCGTGACCGCCTTCCGCAGCAAGCGCGCCTATGTCGAGGGCGAGGTGCGCTCGCCGGGCCTGCTGGTGTTCACCGACATTCCCATGACGCTGGCCGAGGCGCTCAACCGCGCCGGCGGCCTGCTGCCCAACGGCGACCGCTCCTTCGTGACCCTGACGCGCAACGGCGTCACCACCACGCTGGACCTGGTGGGCCTGGCCGGCGCGGGCGTCGACCCGACCCGCATCCCGCTGAAGAACGGCGACATGGTGATGGTGCGCGGGCGCGACGAGCGCAAGGTCACGGTGATGGGCGAAGTCCTGCAGCAGGCCGCCATCCCGATGCGCAACGGCCGCCTGAGCCTCAACGAGGCGCTGAGCGAGGTCGGCGGTGTCAACCTGAGCTCGGCCAATCCGCGCCAGATCTATGTGGTGCGCAACGAACCCAAGGGCGGCCAGTCGCTGTTCCATCTCGATGCGCGCACGCCCACGGCGCTGGCGCTGGCCGACCAGTTCGCGCTGCGGCCGAGGGATGTGGTCTATGTCGATCCCGTGCCGCTGGTGCAGTGGAACCGCGTGATCAGCCTCATCCTGCCCTCGACCGCGACCGCGACCTCGGTTCGCGACCTGTCGCGGCCGTCGACGCGCTGATTTTCAGAGTATCCAGCCGATGAATTCCACCACTCCTTATTCCAACACCGACCTGTCCGCAGCCAGCGAGGGCGGCGGTGACGTGGACTTCGGTCGCTACGTCGACGTGTTGCGCACCCAGAAATGGATGATCCTGGCGATCACGCTGGTGGTGCTGGCGATCGGCATCGCCTACGCCCTGCTGGCGCGGCCCATCTACGAGACCGCCGTGGTCGTGCAGGTCGAGGACGGCAACGGCAACAACTCCAAGGGCGTGCTCAACGAAGCCGCCGGCCTGTTCGACCTGCGCACCCCGACCAGCGCCGAGATGGAAATCATCCGCTCGCGCATGGTGGTGGCACCGGCGGTCGAGGCGAGCAAGCTCTACATCGCGAGCTCGCCGCGCTACATCCCCTACATCGGCGGCTGGATGGCGCGCCGCTCGAACGGCCTGTCGGAACCGGGCTTCCTGGGCCTCAAGGGCTATGTGTCGGGCACCGAGCAGATCGTCGCTTCGAGCTTCGACGTGCCCGAGGCCCTGGAGGGTTCGGAATTCCGCGTGACCGCCCTGGGCGGCGGCCGCTACAGCCTGGCGAACCCGCGCCTCGCGACGCCGCTCGAGGGCACCGTCGGCACGCTGCTCAAGGCGCAGACCGACGAGGGCGTGGTCGAGCTCATGATGGACCGGCTGTCCGGCAAAGCCGGGGCGGAGTTCGACCTGGTGCGCCATCGCAAGTCCGGCGTCGTGGCCGAGGTGCAGGCCGGCCTGTCGCTCTACGAGCGCGGCAAGCAGTCGGGCATCATCGAGGTGTCGACGCGCGGCTCCAACCCGTACCAGATCACGCGCGTGCTCAACGCCGTCGGCGCCCAGTACGTGCGCCAGAACATCGAACGCAAGGCGGCCGAGGCCCAGAAGACGCTGGCCTTCCTCGACGTGCAGCTGCCGCAGTTCAAGCGCCAGCTCGAGGCTTCCGAAGAGATCTACAACCGCTTCCGCAACCAGAAGGCCACCGTCGCCTTCGGCGAAGAAGCCACGGCCATCCTGGGCGAGGCGGTGGACCGCCAGAGCAAGCTGCTCGAGGCCCAGCAGCGCCGCCGCGAGCTCGAGAGCCGCTTCACCGCCGAGCATCCTTCGGTGCAGACGCTCGATGCGCAGATCGCCGCGCTGCAACGCGACATCGGCAACATCCAGACGCGCATCAAGGGACTGCCGGCGATCCAGCAGGAAGCCGTGCGGATGGAGCGCGACGTCAAGGTCAACACCGAGCTCTACCAGTCGCTGCTGAACAATGCACTGCAACTGCGCCTGGTGAAGGAAGGCAAGGTCGGCAACGTGCGCGTGCTCGACGAGGCCCTGGTGCCGACGCTGCCGATCAAGCCCCGCCGCTCGGTCATCGTCGGCGCGGCCCTGGCCCTGGGCCTGTTCCTGGGCATCGTCGCCGCCTACCTGCGCAATGCCTTCATCGAGCAGCGCATCCGGGATCCGCATGAAGTCGAGAGCCACAGCGGCCTGCCGGTCTTCTCCACCATCCCGCTGAGCAACGCGCAGGACGCGATCGCCAAGCGCCGCCTGACCGGCGCCACCGGCGTGCGCCTGCTGGCCATCGAGCACCCGGACGATCCGGCCGTCGAGAGCCTGCGCAGCCTGCGCACCGCGATGCAGTTCGCGATGCTGGAAGCGCCGAACAACCGGGTGATGATCACCGGCGCGACGCCGGGCGTGGGCAAGAGCTTCGTCACGGCCAACTTCGCGGCCCTGATGGCCGCCGCGGGCAAGCGCACGCTGCTGATCGATGCCGACCTGCGGCGTGGCCATGCGCACCAGTACTTCGGGCTGCAGCGCCACGGCGGCCTGTCGGAACTGATCGCCGGCAGCCTGACCGTGCAGCAGACCGTGCACCGCCAGGTGGTGCCCGACCTCGACTTCCTGGCCACCGGCCAGCTGCCGCCCAACCCGTCGGAACTGCTGGTGTCGGAGTCCTTCAAGTCGATGCTGGAGAAGCTCTCCGATCTGTACGACCTGATCGTGATCGACACGCCGCCGGTGCTGGTGGCGGCCGACACGATGACCGTGGCGGCACACACCGGCACGGTGCTGCTGGTGGCGCGCGCCGACCAGTCGACCATGGGCGAGCTGCGCGAGAGCACGCGCCGCCTGGCCCTGGGCGGCCGTGCCGCGACCGGTGTGCTGCTCAACGCCATGGACGTCGAGCGCCGCGCCTACACGCCCTACAAGTACGGGCGCTACCGCTACACCAACTACAACTACGACAGCATCCTGCCCGACGAGCAGTGAGAGCCGGCGGGGCGGCCTGCCCCGGCGACACCATGAAAAAAACCGCCCTCGAGGCGGTTTTTTCATGGGTGGGCGCGAGGGCCGGGCGCTCAGGCTCCGGGCCGGCCGATGCAGTCCTGCAGGTCGCGTTCGAAACGTGCGAGCACCGCGTCGCGGTCCAGGCGCTCTTCGGCATAGCGGCGGGCGCGCAGGCCGAGTTCGCGGCGCAGCGCGGGGTCGGCGGCGAGCTGCAGCAGGGCCTCGGCGAAGGCCGCGGCATCCTCCGGCGGCACGATGCGCCCGCATTGCGCCACCACCTGGCCCAGCTCCGTCTCGGGCCGTGCGCCGGCCAGCACCGGCCGGCCGCTGCTGAGCATGCCGGTGAGCTTCGAGGGCATGACCAGGTCGGCCGCATCGGCGCGCTGCGGCAGCAGGTGGACGTCGGCCAGGCCCAGCAGGTCGCCCAGGCGCTCGACCGGCTGCAGGTCGATGAAGCGCACGCTGTCGAGCCCGGCGCAGCGCGCCATCAGCGCGTCGCGTCCGGCGCCGCCGCCGCAGAAGACGAACACGATGTCGGTCCGCGCGCGCAAGGCGAGCGCGAGATCCGCCAGCAGTTCGAGGCCCTGCTTGGCGCCCATGTTGCCGGCATAGAGCGCGACCACGGCATCGTCGGCGATGCCGAGCTCGGCGCGGTAGGGGCTCGGTGCCGCCAGCGGCCGGATGGCCGAGATGTCGGCCCAGTTGGGGAAGGACAGCAGTCGCGCGGACTGCACGCCCTTGGCGCTGGCACGCTCGAGCATGCGCTGCGAGATGGTCGAGACGCGGTCGAAGCGGCCCAGCAGCCAGCGTTCGGCGCCGGCCACGAAGGACCGCAGACGGGCGCCCTTGAGCAGCCCCAGCTCGAAGGCCGCATCGACCTCGTAGTCCTGGATGTGCAGCCAGGCCTTGGCCGAGCGCAGCCGTGCGAAGGCCAGTCCGGCCGGGGTGCAGAACAGCGGCGGCTCGGTCATCCAGATCACGTCGGGCTTCCAGCGCCACTGGGCCAGCAGCGCGGGGATGCTGGCCAGCGCGAAGCTCGCCAGGTGCAGCAGCCGGCGCGTCCCGTTGACCTTGGTGGGCACCCACAGCGGGGTGCGGAACACCTGCGCGCCGTGCCAGGTCTCGCGGGCGTAGCGCGTCGCGCTGTAGCCGGCGTGCACCTTCCACTCGGGGTAGTAGGGCGGGGCGGTGATCACGCGGACCTCGTGCCCCCGCGCGCTCAGCCAGGCCACCATTTCGCCGCTGTATTTGCCGATGCCGGTGAGTTCGGGTGCGAAGTTGATGCCGTAGACGAGGAGTTTCATCGGTGCGGGAAAGGGAAAGGGGAAGGGGCGGATCGGCGTCCGTCGCAGCCACCGCTCACTTGGAGGGCAATCGCACCGGCGGGAAGAAATCGTTCGAAGGGTAACGGAACTGCAGCAGGAAGCAGCCCAGCAACAGGCCCAGCAAGGCATTGGCCGTGAGCTGGCCGATGGCCGGCCAGGTCATGAGCGCGATCACCAGCGTCAGCCACACCAGGATCGGAAAGCCGGTGTGCCGCTGGGCCGACAGCCTGAGGCTGTAGACCAGCGCCGTCAGCAGCAGCAGCACCTTGAGCGCGATGAAGGCGAAGCCCAGCAGGCCGCCCTCGAGCAGGATGCGCCCGGTTTCCGATTCGGCCAGGCCGAAGTTGGTGGCGCTCGCGTTGAGTGCGGTCGCGAGGTTCGAGCCCGCGCCCAGGCCGGCGCCCAGCCAGGTCGAGGCGCCGAACACGTTCGGCTCGCCGATGAAGGTGGCGAGCAGGCGGTCGGAGAAGTCCTCGCCGCTGGCGGCCTGCTCGAAGCGCTGCTGCGTGACCTGCACCGCGTCGGACAGGAAGAACACGAAGGCGGCGGTCAGCACGCAGGCCACCAGCGCCGCGCCCAGCGCCGCCGGCTTGTCGCGGTTGCGGGCGAACAGCACCCGGGTGGCGAGGTAGGCGGCCAGCATGAAGGCGGCCGAGAGCACCGCCGCGCGGGAGCCGCTCATCAGGCTGCACAGCAGGAAGGCGCCGAAGCCGAGGAAGGCGAACAGGCGCTGGCGACGGCCCTGCTTGCGGGCCGCGAGCACGCCGAAGACCAGCGGCGCCGCCATGATCAGGTAGGTCGCGTAGCCCGAAGTGAAGCTGAAGGTGCCGGTGGTCCGCACCACGCCGGCGATGGCCACGAACACGGTGTCCTCGTCGCCGTCGAGCTGGCGGTTGATGGTGGCGCCGGGCGCCGAATAGTGCTGCAGCACTGCCAGCGGGGCCAGCACCATCACGGTCGCGACGACCAGCCGCACGGCCGCGCGGTAGTCGGCCTCGTTCATCGAGGCGGCGGCAGCCACCCCGAACCAGATGTAGAGCAGCCAGAAGCGCATGCCGATCAGGAACACGATCGGCGAGCTCTCGCCGGCCACCATCTGCATCAGCCCCCAGGCGACCACGCAGCAGGACCAGGCCAGCAGCGGAACCGTCACCTTGGCATAGCGATGCAGCTGGCCGGACCAGGCCGCCTGGGCGATCACCGCCACCGCCAGCAGGTCGCGCATGCCGATCAGCGGCAGCGTCAGCGACGACGCCACCCACTTGCGGACCGCGCCCTCGAACACCACGATCAGCAGCACCGCGATGAACATGCGGCCCGCCGCGCTGAGCGTCGACGCGCGGCCCGTGGCGCGGACGCCCGGCGCGGCCGGCATCGGCTGGGAGTAGACGGCGCCCTGCTTCATGCGCGGGCCTCCCGGCTCAGCGCCTGCAGGGCCGAGGCGTGGGCCTGGATGCAGTGCGGTTCGTACCAGCGGCGCGCGGCGCGGCCGATGGCCGCCGGATCGAGCCCCGGGTCGCGCTCCAGCGCGTCGAAGCCGGCGGCGTATTCGACATCGGGTTGCATGCCGTCGCAGGGCGCGAGGTCCTTGGTGAGCAGGATCGGGCAGGTGCCATGCGAGGCGTAGGCGGCGAAGATGCCGCTCTTGCCGACGAAATCGGCCGGGTAGGCCAGCGCGCCGTGGCGGGCCTGGGACAGGGCTCGACTCACCTCCTTGGCCGGCAGCATGCCGCGCACCTGCACCCCTTCCTCGATCAGCCGGTTGGCCAAGGCGCGGTCCTGCAGCGGCGCACCGATGTCGTCGATGCGCAGGCCATGTCGTTTGGCGAAGCGGAAGATCTCGCCATCGTTCCATGCATAGGCCGGTGCGCGCATGCCGGCACTGCCGAAGACCACGATCGATGCCTCGCGTTCGTGTTCGGCCGCGGCGGGCTCGCCCACGTTCGAGAACACCGGCAGCACGCGGTGCGGCGCCTCGGGCGCCTGCGTGCGCAGCCAGCTCCCCGCGCGTTCGCGGTTGGTGAGCCAGAAGTCGGCCTGGCCGGCCAGCTCGCTGGCGATGCGCCGCTGCATGCCGCTGAGCCAGAAGGCCGAACGCCAGGGCGGGCCGGAGGCATAGAGCTCGTGAAAGACCACGCCGAACACGCGAAAGCGCTCGCGCAGGCTCGCGAGCTCCTTGAGCAGCCACGAGGGAATGCCGCGCTTGTGATAGCCGTAGCCGCTGAAATGCAGCAGCAGCACGTCGCCCGACCAATCCTGCGTGTCGGTCTGGGCGGAGAGTTCGCGCACCGGCGCATGGATCGAGCCGCCGACGATGGCGGCGTAGTCGCGCACCCCGCCGGTACCGGGCGGAATCAGGGAGAGCGAGGTGGCGGCTTGCATGGTCGCTGGGAGTGTCAGGCGGCCACGCGTTCGTGGGCCAGGAAGTCCTGGTAGGCGCTCGCGATGCCCTCGCGCAGGCCGACGCGCGGGGCCCAGCCCAGGGCGCGGATGCGGGAGATATCGAGCAGCTTGCGCGGCGCGCCGTCGGGCTTGCTGGCGTCGCAGCGGATCTCGCCGCGGTAGCCGACCACTTCGCCCACCAGCTGCGCCAGTTCGGCGATCGACAGGTCTTCCCCGCAGCCGACGTTGATGTGGCTGTTCATCGGCTCGGTGCTGGCCGCATAGCGATCGCGCGGCAGGTCCATGACGTGCACGCAGGCCGCGGCCATGTCGTCCACATAGAGGAACTCGCGCTTGGGCGTGCCCGTGCCCCAGATCACGACGGACGGCGCGGCGGCTTCGCGGGCTTCGTGGAAGCGGCGGATCAGCGCCGGCAGCACATGGCTGTTGTCCGGGTGGTAGTTGTCGCCGGGCCCGTAGAGGTTGGTCGGCATCACGCTGCGGTAGTCGGTGCCGTACTGGCGGTTGTAGCTCTCGCAGAGCTTGATGCCCGCGATCTTGGCGATCGCGTAGGGCTCGTTGGTGGGCTCGAGCTTGCCGGTGAGCAGGGCGTCCTCGGCCATCGGCTGGGCCGCCAGCCGCGGGTAGATGCAGCTCGAGCCGAGGAACAGCAGCCGCGTCACGCCGCTGCGCCAGGCCTCGTGGACCACGTTGGCCTCGAGCATCAGGTTGGCGTAGAGGAACTCGGCCGGATAGGTGGCGTTGGCATGGATGCCGCCCACCTTGGCCGCGGCCAGGTACACCGCGTCGGGCTTCTCGGTGGCGAAGAAGTCGCGCACGGCGGCCTGGTCGGTCAGGTCGAGCTCGGCGTGGGTGCGCGTGATGATGCGTTCGTGGCCCAGGGCTTCGAGTGCGCGCACGATGGCGCTGCCGACCATGCCTCGATGGCCCGCCACGTAGATGCCTTTGCGAAGCGCGTTCATGAAATCTCTGAGATAGGTTGACCGTCAGGCCGTCGCTGGAGGAAAGAAGGTTCGAGAGGACCGGCGGCCGGGCGGCGCATCGGCCGCTCGACCCGCTGGAACGGGCCTCTGCGCCGCATCATCCCTCGTTTGGCGCGAGGCTGGAAGCGGTGTGCGAAGCGGCCCCTTGCCGAGCCGCCGCTTTTATCGAACGTCGCCCGCTCAGCGCGAGCCTTCGCCCGAGATCACCGCCTTCGCGGTCTTGGCGAGGATCTTGATGTCCAGCCAGAGCGACCAGTTGTTGACGTACTGCGCATCGAGCTCGACGCGCTGGGCATACGACAGCCGGTTGCGGCCGCTCACCTGCCACAGGCCGGTGATGCCGGGACGCATGGCGCAGTAGTGGCCCCAGTGCTTGCCGTAGAGGCTGCGCTGGCGCTCCATGCAGGGGCGGGGGCCGATCAGGCTCATGTCGCCCTTGAGCACGTTCCAGAACTGCGGCAGCTCGTCCAGGCTCAGCTTGCGGATCAGGCGGCCCAGGGGGGTGATGCGCGGGTCCACTTCGAGCTTCTGGAAGGTTTCCCACTGGGTGCGGGCCACGTCGTTCTTGCTCAGGTAGTCGTCCAAGATGCTCTCGGAGTTGCGCACCATGGAGCGGAACTTGTAGAACTTGAAGCGCTGGCCGCCTTCGCCCATCCGGGTCTGGAAGAAGTGCACCGGCCGGCCCATGCTGATGGCGACGGCCAGGGCCACCACCAGATAGATCGGGCCGAAGAAGGTGAAGAAGGTCAGGGCCGCGGCGATGTCCACGCTTCGTTTGACGCCGCGTTGCAACGGCATCAGACCCTTCGGTTGTGCGGCGATGGGCGTGGGTGCGGGCTCCCCGCGCCCGGAGGGGCGGTGCCTGAGCAGATGGCCTTGCGCAGTCGAATCGGTACGAAACATGTGAATCCCCTTGGGGTTTCTGCCTACGGCGCGGCAGTGTAACGCTTTAATACTACAGGAAAGAATTTGAACACATTTGTTCTAGTTTGTCCTGTAAGTCTACGGTACTCATTTTTTATAGAGACCGCAGACCGGCACTATTTCACGTCCCACTTCATGTTGTGCGATGCAACATTCTAAATACGTTTGTAGAACTTTTGTACGAAGAAAAATCACGGTCTCTGAGGACCTTTGTTGCTACTTGTTTCCGAAGCGAGGGGCAGGGCGACCACCGCAGCGGCTGGCTTCGGGAAGGCGAAAAAAAACGTCGGCCGCCGGTGAAGGCGGCCGACGTCGGGGTCGGCATGCGGGCACCCTGAGCGGGTGCCCCGGGGGCGGCGTTCAGCGAGCGGTGTCGCCCTCGTGCGAGGTGCGTTCGAAAGGCAGCACCGTGGCGGCCAGGTCGCGGCGTGTTTCGACCAGCACCAGCGGACCTTCGTCGAGCACCGGCACGGGCGGGCGTTCACGCGGCACGTGGATCGGCTTGACTTCGGCCGCGATGGCGGCGCGCACCTGCGCGACGCGCTCGGCATCGGAGTTCACCCAATGCAGGCCCGAACCTTCCGCCACCTGGGCGAGTTCCGCCAGGGGCAGCTCGAAGGGCTGAACCTTCGGCAGCGCGCCGCGGCCATGGGCCGGCTGGCTGCTGGCCACCGCCGGTGCGGAAGCGGCGGGGCGAGGCGCGCGCTCGGTCCGGACCGGTGCGGCTTCCGCCCGCACGGCCTGGACTTCGGGCGCCGGCGCCGGGGCTGCCGGCACCACCGCAGCAGCCACGGTTTCGACGACCGGCTGTGCCGGCGCGACCGCGGGGGCGGCCGCTTCCGCGGCGACAGCTTCGGCTTCCGGTGCCGCGACGGTCTCGTCGCCTTCGCGCGGTGCGCGCTCGCGGCGATCGCGGCCGTAGCGGTCACGCGAGCGACCGCGGCGTTCGTCGCCGTCGCGGCGGGCGGCCTGTTCGGCCGCCGCACCGTTGTCGGACACGCCTTCGATCGCCTCGGGGTTCACGGCCGCGATGGCGTCGGACGCCGGCTCGGCGGGACGCGGCGCGCCGTCGCGGCGTTCGCGGCGGCCTTCGCCGGCGCGTTCGCCACGGGGCTCGCGGTCCTCGCGCGGTGCGCGCTCTTCGCGCGGCGCACGGTCTTCGCGGGGGGCGCGCTCTTCACGCGGCGCACGTTCCTCACGCGGCGCGCGCTCGTTGCGCTCGGCGCTCGTGCCGTCCGAGGACGATGCATCGCCGTTCAGGAAGCGCGCGGGCGCTTCGGACGTGCCGCGTTCGCGGGCCTCGCCGTTGCGCTCGCCGCCACGTTCACCACGTTCACCACGTTCACCACGCTCGCCGCGTTCACGGCGGGCGCGCGGTGCGCGCTCGATCGGCGCACCGTTTTCATCGACGGCCGGCGCCAGGTTCTGGACCGCTTCCTGCTGGCCGTCCGCGCCTTCCAGCGTCACCGGACGGTCGGCATCGCGGCGTTCGCCACGGCCGCCGTTGCGCGGGCCGCGGCCTTCGCGGGGTTCGCGCGGTTCACGGGCTTCGCGCACGGGCGCGTCGGCACGGAGTTCGGTCCGGGCTTCACGCGGTTGGCGTTCGCCGGCGCGTTCACCCGAACGTTCGCCACCGCGACCGCCGCGGCGTTCGCCGTCGCGGCCGTTGCGGCCTTCGCCGTCACGGCCGCCGCGGCCTTCACCGCGGCCACCGCGGCGCTGTTCGCCGTCGCGCGCCGAGCGGGCTTCGCCGTCGCGTCCGCCACGGCCATCGCGGCGCGGCTTGGGTGCTTCCACCGGAATGGCGCTGGCGGGGGTGCCGGTGCTGGGCGCCGCTGCGGGCTTGGCCGCGGGCGTCTCGGCACCGAACAGGCGCTTGATGAAGGCGAAGAAGCCGCGTTCGGCCGGCGCGGCCACCGGGGCTGCGGGCGGCGGTGCCACGGGCGGCTGCACCGCGACGGGCGGGCGCACCGGTTCGGGCTTGGGCACGGCGACCGGCGCCGGCGCGTCGGGCAGCACGCCCTTGATCACCGGCGTCTGCTTGTTGGTGGGTTCCTGCGAGCGGCGCGTCACCGAGGTCGGGTCTTCCACCTCCTCGGCCATCCTGTAGCTGGCCTGGATGTGGTCGAGGCGCGGGTCGTCGTGCTTGAGGCGCTCGAGCTTGTAGTGCGGCGTCTCGAAGGTCTTGTTCGGCACCATCAGCACGGTCACGCGCTGCTTGAGCTCGATCTTGGCGATCTCGGGGCGCTTCTCGTTGAGCAGGAAGGAGGCCACTTCGACCGGCACCTGGACGTGCACGGCGGCCGTGTTGTCCTTGAGGCACTCTTCCTGAATGATGCGCAGGATCTGCAGCGCGCTCGATTCGGTGTCGCGGATGTGGCCCGAGCCGCCGCAGCGGGGGCAGGGGATCGACGAGCCTTCGCTCAGCGCCGGCTTCAGGCGCTGGCGGCTCATTTCCATCAGGCCGAACTTGCTGATCGAGCCGAACTGCACGCGGGCGCGGTCTTGGCGCAGCGCGTCGCGCAGGCGGCTTTCGACCTCGCGGCGGTTCTTCGACTCGTCCATGTCGATGAAGTCGATCACGATCAGGCCGCCCAGGTCGCGCAGGCGCATCTGGCGCGCCACTTCGTCGGCGGCTTCGAGGTTGGTGCGGGTGGCGGTCTCTTCGATGTCGCCGCCCTTGATGGCGCGGGCCGAGTTCACGTCGATGGACACCAGCGCTTCGGTGTGGTCGATCACGATGGCGCCGCCCGAGGGCAGCTGCACGGTGCGGGCGTAGGCCGACTCGATCTGGTGCTCGATCTGGAAGCGGCTGAACAGCGCCGCGTCGTCGCGGTAGCGCTTCACGCGGGCCGCATGCTCCGGCATCACGTGGGCCATGAACTGCTGGGCCTGCTCGTAGATGTCGTCGGTGTCGATCAGGATGTCGCCGATGTCGTGATTGAAGTAGTCACGGATCGCGCGGATGACGAGCGAGGATTCCTGGTAGATCAGGAAGGCGCCCTTGGCGCCCTTGGCCGCGCCGTCGATGGCGGTCCAGAGCTTGAGCAGGTAGTTCAGGTCCCACTGGAGTTCGGGCGCCGAGCGGCCGATGCCGGCGGTGCGCGCGATGATGCTCATGCCCTTCGGGTACTCGAGCTGGTCCATCGCCTCCTTGAGCTCCGCCCGGTCGTCGCCCTCGATGCGGCGCGAGACGCCACCGCCACGCGGGTTGTTGGGCATCAGCACGACGTAGCGGCCGGCCAGCGAGACGAAGGTGGTCAGGGCCGCGCCCTTGTTGCCGCGCTCTTCCTTCTCGACCTGCACGACCAGTTCCTGGCCTTCGCGGATCGCGTCCTGGATGCGGGCCTGGCTGGCCGACACGCCTTCGGCGAAGTACTGCTTGGAGATTTCCTTGAAGGGCAGGAAGCCGTGGCGGTCTTCGCCGTAGTCGACGAAACAGGCTTCGAGCGAGGGCTCGACGCGGGTCACGACGGCCTTGTAGATGTTGCCCTTGCGCTGTTCGCGCCCTTCGATTTCGATTTCGTAGTCGAGGAGCTTCTGCCCGTCGACGATGGCCAGGCGGCGCTCTTCCGGCTGCGTGGCGTTGATCAACATCCGCTTCATGATGCGTTGTCCTTAATAGATATATGCGTTCGAACCGGCCCCTGACGGGCCAACGATGCACGGACGACGCTTCGCGAAACGAGGGGGAATTGCCGCTAACACTCCGGCTGCCTGGCCGCCGCGCGAACGCGGCCGGCCGTTGTCGAGCGTCAGCTCAACGGCAGCAGGCGAGGGGGCGCATGGATGGGGGCGAGCCCGCGACGGTGTCGAGTCGCCATGGATGTCATGGCGGATTGCGCAGGGGTGGCGCGCGCTGCGGACAATTCCATGCCGGAGGCCGCTGGCATCAGCGGGCGCAGGCAAATTTGAATCAGCAGCATCAACACAAGTGGGCTCGCTTCGATCCGCCGGCAGCTTGGAGCCTGCCGGCTGGGTATTCCGTATCGGTGTTTCGTGGGCGTCGGCTTGGCTGGGGCGTCTTGTCTGCCACTTTGCGCTTCAGCGCGGGGTTTGCGGACTCGGCGCCCAAACGGCATCGACCTCACAGCGCTTTCGGTGGTGCTCTAAACTTCTGCTTAATCAAGCACTTACAAGACCGCGCTGGTGAAAAACATTATAGGTGCGAAGCCGGGCCCCGAAGCGGCCGAAGTCCGTTTTCTGACGGTCGATGAGGAATCGGCCGGGCAGCGACTCGACAATTTCCTGTTCCGCCATCTGAAAGGCGTTCCCAAGACGCATGTCTACCGGATCATCCGGTCGGGCGAGGTGCGCATCAACAAGGGGCGGGCGCAGGCCGAGACCCGGATCGAGGTGGGCGACGTGCTGCGCCTGCCGCCGGTGCGCATCTCGGCGCGCGCGGAGGAGGGCGCGACGCCACCGGCGCCGCCACGCGAGTTCCCGCCGCTGCTGGAGGACGATGCGGTGCTCGCCATCGACAAGCCCGCGGGCGTGGCGGTGCACGGCGGCAGCGGCGTGAGCTTCGGCGTGATCGAACAGCTGCGCACCGCGCGCCCGGGCGCCAAGTTCCTCGAACTGGTGCACCGGCTCGACCGCGAGACCTCGGGCATCCTGCTCGTGGCCAAGAAGCGCAGCGCGCTGCTGGCGCTGCAGGACCAGTTCCGCGAGCGCGAGACCGGCAAGACCTACCTGGCGCTGGTCGAGGGCCGCTGGCCCGCCAACCGCAAGGTGCTGGACGCGCCGCTGGCCAAGTACCTGCTGCCGGACGGCGAACGCCGGGTGCGCGTGGTGGCCAAGGACCATCCCGACGCGATGCACGCGGTGACGCTGGTGCGCGTGCTGGCGAGTTTCGCCCTGCCCGGCGATGCCGCGCCCGCCTCGCTGCTGGCCGTGACCATCAAGACCGGCCGCACGCACCAGATCCGGGTGCACCTGGCTTCGGCCGGCCACGCGATCGCCGGCGACGACAAGTACGGCGACTTCGAACGCAACCGCCAGTTGCAAAAACGCGGCCTCAAGCGCATGTTCCTGCATGCTTGGCGGCTGCAGTTCAATCACCCGGCGGGCGGCCAGCGGATCTCGCTGCAGGCCGACCTGCCGCCGGAACTCCTGGCCTTCCTGCCACCCGAAGCCCTGGCTTCGCTCGCCACCCCACCTTCGCCTGCGCCTTCCCCATGACCGATGCTGTTTCCGCCCGCCGTTTCGACCTGATCGTCTTCGACTGGGACGGCACCCTCTACGACTCCACCCGCCTGATCGCGCGCTGCATCCAGGAGGCGGTGGTCGACGTCGGCGGCGCCCGGCCCAACGAGCGCGACGCCGCCTGGGTCATCGGCCTGGGCCTGGCCGAGGCGCTGGCCCGCGCCGCGCCCGACGTGCCGCGCGAGAAGTACGCCGAGCTCGGCGCCCGCTACCGCTACCACTACCTGCAGCACCAGGACGACGTGATGCTGTTCGACGGCGTGCTGCCCATGCTCGACGCCCTCAAGGCCCGCGGCCACCTGCTGGCCATCGCCACCGGCAAGTCGCGCCGCGGCCTCAACGAGGCGCTGGCCGCGCGCGACATGCGCGGCCGCTTCGACGGCTCGCGCACCGCCGACGAGACGCACGGCAAGCCCCATCCGCGCATGCTGCTCGAACTGATGGAAGAACTCGACGTGCCGGCCGAGCGCACGCTGATGATCGGCGACACCACCCACGACCTGCAGCTGGCCGTCAATGCCGGCTGCGCGGGCGTGGGCGTGGGCTACGGCGCGCACGAGGTGGCCGGCTTCGAGGCGCTGTCGCCGTTGCACGTGGCCCACTCTGTCGCCGAACTGTCGGATTGGCTGCGGGACAATGCCTGACCGCCAACCTCCACGCATCGATTGATCGACGAGCAGCCATGAGCGACATCATTCCCCTGTGCAATTCCGCCGACCTGGTCGAGGGTGGGCGGGCCGTGTCCTTCGATGTGGTGCACCAGGGCGAGAGCCTGCGCGCCTTCGCCATCCGCTTCGAGGGCCGGCCGCACGCCTACCTCAACCGCTGCACCCACGTGGCGATGGAGATGGACTACCAGCCCGACCGTTTCTTCGACGACAGCGGGCAGTGGCTGCTGTGCGCCACGCATGGCGCGGCCTACCAGCCCGACACCGGCGACTGCGCCGGCGGGCCCTGCCGTGGCGGGCTGGTGAAGATCACCCTGAGCGAGCGTGACGGCGTGGTGCACTGGCATACTGACTGGAACCTGCTGCCGCTCGTTTTCTAGGATGCCCTCCCTTCCTTTCCTCTCGCAGCTGTCGTTTGCCCGCAGGCTGCGCACACCCACATGACCGAACCCACCCGCACGGAACCCCAGGGTTTCGAGCCCTTCGAGCGGCCCGCGCCGCTTTCCTCCGCGCAAGCCGCCCCCACCATGTCCAAGAACGATCCCACTTCACAACCCGGCTGGGAGCGGGCCACGCTCGAGAAGCTCGCCTTCGCCGCCCTGCGCGAGCAGCGCGCGACACGCCGCTGGAAGACCTTCGTGCGCCTGGGCTGGCTGGCCTTCTTCATCTTCCTGGCCTGGTTCGCGGTGTCGCGCACCGCGACCAGCACCGCCGCGACCACGGCGCACACCGCGGTGGTGGAGATCAAGGGCGAGATCGCCAACGGCTCCGACGCCAGCGCCGAATTCGTGGTCGCGGCCCTGAAGACCGCCTTCGAGGATGCGGGCGCCAAGGGCGTGGTGCTGCTGATCAATTCGCCCGGCGGCAGCCCGGTGCAGGCCGGCATCATCAACGACGAGATCAAGCGCCTCAAGGCCAAGCACGGCAAGCCGGTCTACGCGGTGGTCGAGGAGACCTGCGCCTCGGCCGCCTACTACATCGCGGCCGCCGCCGACCAGATCTACGTGGACAAGGCCAGCATCGTGGGCAGCATCGGCGTGCTGATGGACGGCTTCGGCTTCACCGGCACCATGGAAAAGCTCGGCGTCGAGCGCCGCCTGCTGACCGCGGGCGAGAACAAGGGCTTCCTCGACCCGTTCAGCCCGATGAGCGAGCCGCAGCGCGCCCATGCGCAGCAGATGCTCGACCAGATCCACACCCAGTTCATCAACGTGGTCAAGGCCGGCCGCGGCGACCGCCTCAAGCTCGACACGCCGGGCCTGTTCAGCGGCCTGTTCTGGAGCGGCCAGCAGGCCGTGGACATGGGGCTGGCCGACCACCTCGGCAACGTCGACTACGTGGCGCGCGAGGTGATCAAGGCCGAGGACGTGATCGACTACACGCGCCGCGACAATGTGGCGGAGAAACTGGCCAAGAAGTTCGGCGCCGCGATGGGCAATGCCTCGGTGAGCGCGCTGCGCAGCGCGCCGGCGCTGCGCTGAACCGCGTTCAGCGCGTGTTCGCGTAGCGCGCCGAGGCGGCCAGCGCGACCGCGAAGGCCACCACCGTGTAGAGCGCGATCGTCAGCGAGCTGACGCGCGCCAGCAGCCCGATCACCGGCGGGCCGGCCATGAAGCCCAGGTAGGCCGCGGCCGATACCGCCGCGATGCCGCGCGAGGGTTCGACGCCCGGCACCTGGGCCGAGGCCGCGAACAGGATCGGCACCACGTTCGCAAAGCCCACGCCCACGCCAGCGAAGCCCGCCAGCGCGAGCCAGGGCAGGTCGGTCAGCAGCACCAGGGTCATCGAGGCGGCGGCCAGCAGCGCGCTGGCGCGCAGCAGTTGCGCGGGTGCAAAGCGGGCGCGCAGCGCATCGCCGCCGAAGCGCGCGGAGGCCATGGCGGCGGAGAAGCTCGCATAGGCCAAGGCAGCCTGCTGCTGGGGCGCTCCCAGTTCCTGGTTCAGGTAGAGCACGCTCCAGTCGTAGATCGCGCCTTCGGCGATCAGGCCCAGCGCCGCCAGCACCCCCATCACGACCAGCGCGCCGCGCGGCAGGCGGAAGCCCGCGTCGGCATCGGCCGCGACGCCGGCGGGCCGGGGCAGCATGCGGGTGGACGAGCCCGCGATGGCGAGCGCCATCACGGCGGCCACGGCCAGCAGATGGGCCTGCACGCCCATGCCGGTGGCCAGCGCGGCGCCGCCGCTCACCGCGCCCACCATGCCGCCCAGGCTGAACATGCCGTGCATGCCGCTCATCAGGTGCGCGCCTTCATGCGCTTCCAGTTGCGCGGCGTCGGTGTTGATGGCCACGTCGAACACGCTGGTCACCAGGCCGAAGGCGGCCAGCAGGGCGAGCAGCGCCGCATAGCCGGGCATCAGGACCAGCAGGGCGATCAGCAGCGCGTAGACCGTGCCCGCGCAGCCGGCGATCCGGCGCGCGCCGTGGCGGCCGATCCAGCGGCTGGCGCGCGTGATGCCGAACAGCGCGCCCACCCCCGCGGCCAGCATGGCGAAGCCCAGCTGCGCCTCGTCGAGGCCGTAGTGGGTCTTGATGGTCGGCACATGCACGCCCCAGGTCGCGAAGATGAAGCCGGAGCAGAAGAACTGGGTCCGGGTGGCCCAGCGGTTGCCGCGGGAGGTCGCGCCCATCTCAGCGGCCGATGGCGAACACGGCCGGCAGGCGGTCCTCGGTGGCCGCCGGCCTGGCACGCCAGGCCTTCACGGTTTCGCTGCGCACGCTGGCGTTGGCCAGCGTGAGGCCGCGCGCCACGGACAGGCGCGTGTGGTGCTGCAAGGTCTGGGTGAGCGACTGCAGCAGCGCGGCGTTGCGGTAAGGCGTCTCGATGAAGAGCTGGGTCTGGCCGGTCTTCAGGGCCAGGGCCTCGAGTTCGCGGATGCGCTGCACGCGGCCGTCGGCGTCCTGCGGCAGGTAGCCGACGAAGGCGAAGTTCTGGCCGTTGAGGCCGCTGGCGGCCAGCGCGAGCAGCAGCGACACCGGGCCGGTCAGCGGCACCACCTCGAGCCCCAGGTCGTGTGCCGCGCGCGCCACCGACGAGCCCGGGTCGGCCACCGCCGGCATGCCGGCCTCGCTCATCAGGCCCATGTCGTGGCCCTCCAGCGCCGCCGCCAGCAGCGGGCGGGCGTCGAACTGGCCCGCATGGTCGCCTTTCTTGTGCACCTCTCGCGGCAGCTCCTGGATCTGCTGCGCCTGCAGCGGCTGCGCCAGCGGCACGACGGCGTCGATGCGCTTGAGGTAGGCGCGCGCGGTCTTGGCGTTTTCGCAGATCCAGTGGGTGATGCCGGCCGCGGCCTGCAGCGTGCCCAGCGGCAGGGCGTCCTGCAGCGGGGCCTGGGTGTCGCAGCCGAAGTCCAGCGGGGCCGGGACGAGGTAGAGCTTGCCGCGGCTCACAGCAGGTCGACGCCGGCGGCGCGCAGCATGCGGCAGGTGCGGATCAGCGGCAGGCCGACGAGGGCGGTCGGGTCGTCGCTGTCGATCGATTCCAGCAGCGCGATGCCCAGGCCTTCGCTCTTGGCGCTGCCCGCGCAGTCGTAGGGTTGCTCGGCGCGCAGGTAGTTCTCGATCGCCGCGTCGCTCAGGTCGCGGAACACCACGCGCACCGGGGCCACGTCGTGGGCGACGAAGCCGCTCTCGGCGCAGACCACGGCCACCGCGGTCTGGAACACCATGGTCTGCCCGCGCATGCGCTGCAGCTGCGCGGTGGCGCGCGCGTGGTCGCCGGGCTTGCCCAGCGGCTCGCCGTGGAGGTCGGCCACCTGGTCGGAGCCGATCACCACGGCGCTCGGGAAACGGGCCGCCACGGCCTGGGCTTTGGCCAGCGCCAGGCGCTGGGCCAGCACCAGCGAGGTCTCGCCCGGCAAGGGGGTTTCGTCCACTTCGGGCGATTCGACGCTGAAGGGGCGCTGGAGGCGGGTGAGCAGCTCGCGGCGGTAGCGCGAGGTCGAGGCGAGGATCAGCGGACGTTGCATGGGGCGTGATTGTGCGTGAGCGGTTTAGACTGGCCGGGATGAACAGAGAATTTGTGCCTACCCGCCTCGATGTGACCGGTTTCGCCGAGGCCGCCGCCACCCTGCATGGCAGCGATCCGGTCGTGGGCTACGCCCGCCTGAGCGCCGAACTCGCCGAATCCGACCCCGATGCGCAGGTGGCTTGGACCGCCCAGGGCGAAAGCCGCACCGGCAGCGACGGCGCGCCGGTGTCCTGGCTGCACCTGCACGCCAAGGCCACGCTGCCCTTCGTCTGCCAACGCTGCCTGGCGCCGGTGTCGCTCGACCTCGAAGTCGATCGCTGGTTCCGCTTCGCGGCCGACGAAGAGGCGGCCGCGATCGAGGACGAGGAATCGGAAGAGGATGTGCTGGTGGCCGCGCGCGACTTCGACCTCAAGGGCCTGATTGAGGACGAGCTGCTCATGGAGATCCCGGTCACGCCGCGCCATGACGTATGCCCGGAACCGGTCCGGTTGTCGGCGGAAGATGCCGATTTCGAACAGGCCAACGAGGCCCGCCCCAACCCCTTCGCGGTGCTGGGCGGACTCAAGAAACCCAAGGGCGAATAGCGCCCGGTGCGGGTGATCTGGCGCAGCCGGATCGACCGCGCTATAATCGAGGGCTTCGCGCGCGCCGCCGTCGACCTTTTTGCAGGGTTTCCACTGGAGGATCTGCAAAAGGCGCCAGGTCGATGCCGCCCCGCTTGCCCGCTCACCTAACCGAATTCCAGGAGCCATCATGGCCGTTCAGCAAAACAAGAAGTCGCCTTCCAAGCGCGGCATGCACCGTTCGCACAACGCACTCGTCGTGCCCGGTATCGCCGTCGAGCCGACCACCGGCGAAATCCACCTGCGCCACCACATCAGCCCGAACGGCTTCTACCGTGGCCGCAAGGTTCTGAAGACCAAGTCGGACTCCTGATCTCCGAACCCAAGGCCGAGGCCCGAAGCTACTTTTGCTGTAGCGTCGGGCCTTTGTTTTGATGGTCATCTCTCCTATTTCAGCTCCAGCGCCTTCCGCAATCACGCTTGCCGTGGATTGCATGGGTGGCGATCACGGACCCCGCGTCACGCTGGTGGCGTGCCGCGCATTCCTGGAGCGACACCCCGAGGCCCATCTGCTCGTGGTCGGTTTGCCGGCCGCGTTGAGCGGGTTTTCGCACGCCCGCGCCAAGGTGATTCCCGCGACCGAAGTGGTCGCGATGGACGACCCCATCGAGATCGCCCTGCGCAAGAAGAAGGATTCTTCGATGCGGGTGGCCATCCAGCAGGTCAAGGATGGTGCGGCGCAAGCGGCGGTATCCGCCGGCAACACGGGGGCATTGATGGCGATCGCGCGCTATCTGCTCAAGACGCTGGATGGCATCGACCGGCCTGCCATCGCCCCGCAATTGCCCAACCGGACCGGCGGCGCCACCACGGTGCTCGACCTGGGCGCCAACGTCGACTGCGACGCGGAAGACTTGCTGCAGTTCGCCGTGCTCGGCTCGGCGCTGGTCTCGGCGCTCACCGGCAACGAGACGCCCAGCGTGGGACTGCTCAACGTCGGCGAAGAAGCCATCAAAGGCAGCGAAACGATCAAGAAAGCCAGCGTTCTGCTGCGAGCTGCCGCCAAATCCAAGGATCTCAACTTCTACGGCAACGTGGAAGGCAACGACATCTTCAAGGGCACGACCGACATCGTCGTGTGTGACGGCTTTGTCGGGAATGTGACGCTCAAGGCCTCCGAAGGTGTGGCCTCGATGATCGTGGACTTCCTGCGAATCGAATATTCCAACGGACTCTTCAGTAAGTTTGCTGCGATCGTTTCCTATCCGGTGCTAAAAGCGCTCAAAAAGCGCCTGGATCACCGGCGCTACAACGGCGCGGCCTTGCTGGGCCTGCGTGGGTTGGTGTTCAAGAGCCACGGCTCGGCGGACGAGGAGGCTTTCGGCTATGCGCTGGATCGCGCTTATGATGCCGCTCGCAACAACCTGCTCGAGCGTGTGCGGGCTCGTATCGCCCGTGCCGCGCCGCTGCTAGCGCGGCCGGAATCGGCGGTGCCAGCCGACGCGCCCTCGCTCCACGTCTGATGACCCTCTTTTCTCGTATCACCGGCACCGGCAGCTTCCTGCCGCCGCGCCGAGTCACCAACGACGACCTGGCCCGTGAACTGGCCGAGCGCGGCGTCGAAACCCCGACCAGTGGATCGTCGAGCGCACCGGCATCCGGGCCCGGCACTTCGCCGCGCCGGACGTGACCAGCAGCGACCTGGGCCTCGAGGCTTCCAGGCGCGCGCTCGAAGCCGCCGGCCGCCAGGCCAGCGAGGTCGACCTGATCGTGGTGGCGACCTCGACCCCCGACATGGTCTTTCCCTCGTCGGCGGCGATCCTCCAGCACAAGCTCGGCATCGCCGGCTGCCCGGCCTTCGACGTGCAGGCGGTGTGCAGCGGCTTCGTCTACGCCCTGACCGTGGCCGACGCCATGATCAAGACCGGCAGCGCCCGCTGCGCGCTGGTCGTCGGCGCCGAAGTGTTCTCCCGCATCCTCGATTTCAACGACCGCACCACCTGCGTGCTGTTCGGCGACGGCGCCGGCGCCGTGGTGCTCGAAGCCAGCGACGAGCCCGGCATCCTGGCCAGCGACCTGCATGCCGACGGCAAGCACGTCGGCATCCTCTGCGTGCCGGGCCATGTGTCCGGCGGCAACGTGCTGGGCACGCCGCTGCTGCACATGGACGGCCAGGCGGTGTTCAAGCTGGCGGTGCGCGTGCTCGAGGAAGCAGCCCGCACCACGTTGGCCAAGGCCGGCAAGACCGAGGCCGACATCGACTGGCTGATCCCCCATCAGGCCAACATCCGGATCATGGAAGGCACGGCGAAGAAGCTCAAGCTCCCGCTGGACAAGCTGGTGGTGACGGTGCACGAGCACGGCAACACCTCGGCGGCCTCGATTCCGCTGGCGCTCGACGAAGCGGTGCGCGGCGGCAAGGTCAAGAAGGGCGACACCGTCATGCTCGAAGGCGTGGGCGGCGGTTTCACCTGGGGCGCGGTGCTCCTGACCCTGTAGAGGCCGGATGCCGCGCGGCCTTCGGCGGCCCGGCATCCACACCATAAGAGACAACCGATGACATCCTTTGCTTTTGTATTTCCCGGCCAGGGCTCGCAAGCCGTCGGCATGCTCGACGCCTGGGGCGACCACCCGGCCGTCGCCGAGACCCTGCGCGAAGCCTCCGACGCCCTGGGTGAAGACGTCGCGGCGCTGATCCACGACGGCCCCAAGGAAGCGCTGGCGCTGACCACCAACACCCAGCCCGTGATGCTGGTGGCCGGTGTGGCCGCCTGGCGCGCCTGGCTGGCCGAAGGCGGCGCCAAGCCGTCGGTGGTGGCTGGCCATTCGCTGGGCGAATACTCGGCCCTGGTGGCCTCGGGCGTGCTCACGCTGGCCCAGGCCGCGCCGCTGGTGCGCTTCCGCGCGCAGGCCATGCAGCAGGCCGTGCCTGTGGGTGTGGGCGCGATGGCCGCGGTGCTGGGCATGGCGGCCGACCAGGTGATCGCCGGCTGCGCCGAAGTCACGGCCGGCTTCGGTGCCGGCAGTGCCGAGGTGGTCGAGGCGGTGAATTTCAACGATCCGATGCAGACCGTGATCGCCGGCAGCAAGGCCGCCGTCGACAAGGCCTGCGAAGTGCTCAAGGCCAAGGGCGCCAAGCGCGCGCTGCCGCTGCCCGTGTCGGCACCCTTCCATTCGAGCCTGATGCGGCCGGCGGCCGAGGCGCTGCGCGAGAAGCTGGCGTCGGTCGAACTGGCCGCGCCGCAGATTCCCGTGCTGAACAACATCGACGTGGCCGTCGAGACCGATGCCGACCGCATCCGCGACGCGCTGGTGCGCCAGGCCGCGGGCCCGGTGCGCTGGGTCGAGAGCGTGCAGGCGCTCCAGGCGCGCGGCGTCTCGGCGCTGGTCGAATGCGGCCCGGGCCGCGTGCTGGCCGGCATGGCCAAGCGCATCGCGCCCGACCTGGCCGCGGCCTCGGTCTACGATCCGGCGACACTCGCCGAAACCCGGCAACTGCTGAACACCCCATGAGCATCCCCAAATTCGAAGGCCAGGTCGCCCTGGTGACCGGCGCATCGCGCGGCATCGGCGCGGCCATCGCGCTGGAACTGGCCCAGCGCGGCCTCAAGGTCATCGGCACCGGCACCACCGAAGAGAGCGCCCAGAAGATCACGTCCGCGCTCGGCGCCTTCGACGGCCGCGGCCGTGCGCTCAACGTCAACGACGGCGCGGCGCTCGATGCGCTGGTCGACGAGATCGTCAAGGCCTACGGCGGCCTGCACGTGGTGGTCAACAACGCGGGCATCACCCGCGACATGCTGGCCATGCGGCTGAAGGACGACGACTGGGATGCGGTGCTCGACACCAACCTCAAGGCCGTGTTCCGGCTCTCGCGCGCCGCGATCCGTCCGATGATGAAGCAGCGCTACGGCCGCATCATCAGCATCACCAGCGTGGTCGGTGCATCCGGCAACGCGGGGCAGGCCAACTACGCGGCGGCCAAGGCCGGCGTGGCCGGCATGACGCGCGCGCTGGCCCGCGAACTGGGCAGCCGCAACATCACGGTCAACTGCGTGGCGCCGGGCTTCATCGAGACCGACATGACCGCCAGCCTGCCCGAAGCGCAGCAGCAGGCGTTGCTGTCGCAAATTCCACTGGGCCACCTGGGCAAGCCGGCCGACATCGCGCATGCGGTGGCGTACCTGGCCTCGCCGCAGGCGGGCTATGTGACGGGGCAGGAGCTCCACGTCAACGGCGGCATGCACATGTAGCCGTCTGGCGCAATTCCCTACCGTACGGACCGTGAGGCAATGGCCCAGGCCCGGACGGCTAAAATCCACCGATTCTTTATAAACCCCCAGAGGGAACCAAATGAGCGATATCGAAGCACGTGTCAAGAAAATCATCGCCGAGCAGCTCGGCGTGGAAGAGTCCCAAGTCACCAACGAAAAGGCTTTCGTGGCCGATCTGGGTGCCGACTCCCTGGACACGGTGGAACTGGTGATGGCACTCGAAGACGAGTTCGGCATCGAGATCCCCGACGAAGACGCAGAGAAGATCACCACGGTGCAGAACGCCGTCGACTACGCTTCCAAGAATCAAAAGGCCTGATCGGCCGCGCGTGGAAAACCCGTTCCGGCTCGCGGCGCATCGTCGCCGCGTGGCTCGCGAGAGGGCTTCCGTGCTTCCCCAGAAAGGTTTGCCGGCATGACCAAACGCCGCGTCGTCGTGACCGGGCTCGGTTGCATCGCCCCTGTTGGCAACACGGTGGCCGAATCCTGGTCCAACCTGTTGGCCGGCAATTCGGGCATTGACACCATCAAGGCCTTCGATGCCAGCCCCTTCGCCTGCAAGTTCGCAGGCGAGGTCAAAGGCTTCGACATCACCCAATACATTTCCGAGAAGGAAGCGCGTCACATGGACCGCTTCATCCATCTCGGGATGGCTGCCGCCATGCAGGCGGTGCAGGACAGCGGTCTCAAGACCAACGATGCGCTCTCGCCTGAAGAGGCCACGCGCATCGGCTGCAACATCGGTTCGGGCATCGGCGGCCTGCCGCTGATCGAGAACACGCATGCCGAACTGGTGAGCCGCGGCCCGCGCCGCGTGTCGCCGTTCTTCGTGCCGGCCTCGATCATCAACATGATCTCGGGCCACGTGTCGATCAAGTACGGCTTCCAGGGCCCGAACATCGCCGTGGTCACCGCCTGCACCACCGGCCTGCATGCCATCGGCCTGTCGGCACGCATGATCGAGTACGGCGACGCCGACGTGATGATCGCGGGTGGCTCCGAGTCGACCGTGTCGCCACTGGGCATCGGCGGCTTCGCGGCCGCGCGTGCGCTGTCGACCCGCAACGACGATCCCAAGACCGCGTCCCGCCCCTGGGACAAGGACCGCGACGGCTTCGTGCTGGGCGAGGGCGCGGGCGTGCTGGTGCTCGAGGAATACGAGCATGCCAAGGCTCGCGGCGCCAAGATCTATGCCGAGGTCTCGGGCTTCGGCATGAGCGCTGACGCCTTCCACATGACCGCGCCCAACGTCGACGGCCCGCGCCGCTCGATGGCGTCGGCCCTGGCCAACGCCGGCGTCAATGCCGACGACGTCCAGTACCTGAACGCGCACGGCACCTCGACGCAGATCGGCGACATCAACGAGACCAACGCCATCAAGAACACCTTCGGCGCGCATGCGAAGAAGCTGGTGGTCAACTCGACCAAGTCGATGACCGGCCACCTGCTGGGCGGCGCCGGCGGCATCGAGTCGGTGTTCACGGTGCTGGCCCTGCATCACCAGAAGAGCCCGCCCACCATCAACATCTTCAACCAGGATCCGGAGTGCGACCTGGACTACTGCGCCAACGAGGCGCGGGACCTGAAGATCGACGTCGCGGTGAAGAACAACTTCGGCTTCGGCGGCACCAACGGCACGCTGGTGTTCAAGCGCGCTTGAAGCGAAACCGTCCATGCACAGCGCCCCAGCGGTGAGCTATCCGGTGGGGCGTTCGCGCGATGCGGGCCGCCTGTTGTCCGGGCTCTGGGCCCTGGGCGCGGCCTGCGCGGGCGCCGCCGTGCTGCACCTCGACGACATGCTCGGCGGGCGTGCGGCGCTGCTGGCGCTGGGCGTGGCGTGCGCGGGGGCGGCGACGTGGTGGTTTCGCCGCAGCGCCCGCTCCGGCGAACTGCGCTTCGACGGCCTTCAGTGGTCGCTGAGCGGCGCGCAGCCGGTGCCGGCGGCGCATGCCGAGCTCTGCCTGGACCTGCAATTCCTGCTGCTGCTGCGCCTGGTCGCGCCCGAGGGCCCGCGGTGCTGGCTCTGGCTCGAACGCCGCGCGCAGCATTCGCGCTGGCCGGATTTGCGTCGTGCGGTATATTCGCGCGCCCCGACGCCGGCCCTGATGGGCCGGCCCGCCGATGCCACGCTGCCCGTGGCGCCTTCTTCCTCTCTTCCATGACCGCCACCCCCCCGCCCGTGCCACCGGACGCCGGTCCGACCGACGTGGCCGAGCCGCGTCCGGGCGAGGTCGATTTCCAGCTCGTGCAGCGCACGGTGGCGGGCGACCAGAAGGCCTTCGAACTGCTGGTGATCAAGTACCAGCGGCGCATCGAACGGCTGATCGGCCGCATGGTGCGTGACGTCGACCTGGTGGAGGACATCGCGCAGGAGACCTTCATCCGGGCCTACCGCGCGCTGCACCAGTTCCGCGGCGAAGCCCAGTTCTACACCTGGCTCTACCGGATCGCGGTGAACACCGCCAAGAAGGCGCTGGTCGACATGAAGCGCGATCCGACGGTCTCGGAAAGCGCCTTGCGGCCATCTTCGTCGGACGAGGATGAAACTTACCGTCCTGGAAACGAACCAATCAGCGACGAAACCCCCGAAACCGTGCTGGCCGCGCAAGAGATCGCGGCCGCAGTCGAGGCTGCGATGGAGGCCCTGCCGGCCGAATTGCGCCAGGCCGTCACGCTGCGCGAGATCGAGGGCATGAGCTACGAAGAGATTGCTGAGTTGATGAATTGCCCGATCGGCACGGTTCGCTCCCGGATTTTCCGGGCCCGCGAAGCCATTTCCGCGCGGGTCAAGCCGATGCTCGACAACCAGTCCGGCAAGCGTTGGTAAGCAGGTGAATGAAATGAAACATACCCCCGAGTCCGTGCGTGAGCAGATTTCCGCCTTGGCCGACGATCGGTTGCAGGGCGACGCCTTCGGCGAAGCCATGGACCTGCTCGCCCACGACGGCGAACTGCAGTCCAGCTGGCAGACCTACCACCTGATCGGCGACGTGCTGCGGGCGCCTCGGCCTGCGCCCTGCACCGACAGCAGCGCGTTCCTCGCGCGTTTCCAGCAGCGGCTGGCCGACGAGGTGCCGGTGCGGCGCGCGGCCGTGGTCGCCGCCCCCGTGGTGGTGCCCCTGCCCGTGGCGGCGCGGCTGCCGGTCGAGGCCGCGAACGAGCCGATCTTCCGCTGGAAGCTGGTGGCCGGCGCAGCCTCGCTGGTCGCGGCCGCGGCCATCGGCTGGAACTGGGTCGGCAGCGGCGTCGCGCCCGCGGGCGCGCAGATGGCCCAACAGCAGCAGCAGCAACAGGCGGCGCCCGCGGTGCAGCTGGCGAGCTCCGACGGCTCGGTGCTGTCGGCGGCCCAGCAGGGCGGCCCGTCGGGACCGACCCGCGTGGTGGTCGGCAGCGGCAGCGGCAATCCGCAGGTGATGCTGCGCGATCCGCGCCTGGACCAATTGCTCGAAGCACACCGGCAGGCCGCCGGCGGGGCGCAGATGCCCTCGGGCTTCCTGCGCAACGCGACCTTCGAGAGCTCCGCGCGCTGACGCGTCCGAATGCCCGCTGATCAACCTGACTTTCGTCGCTCCATGCCCATGACTGTCCGCCGCGCCATGCTGGTGCTCTCCGCGCTCTGCCTGGCACCCCTGGCGATCGCGCAGACGCGCGGGCACGCGGCGGCCGCGGCCAAGAGCGCCGCCTCGCCGGCCGCCGGCGAGGTGTCGGCCCTGGGCACGGTCGATTGGCTGCGCCGCATGCATGCGGCGTCGCGGCAGCGCACCTATGTCGGCACCTTCGTGGTGTCGTCCACCAGCGGCAACCTCTCGAGTTCGCGTATCTGGCACGTGGCCGACGGCGACCAGCTGCTGGAGCGCATCGAAGCGCTGTCGGGCGCGCCGCGCTCGACCTTCCGCCGCAACGACCACGTCATGACCTTCCTGCCCGAGGACAAGGTCGTGCGCAGCGAGAAGCGCGAGAACCTGGACTTCTTCCCCAACCTGCCGGGTGGCGCGCCCGACGTGGCCATCGGCGAGTTCTACGACGTGCAGATGCTCGGCAAGGGCCGGGTCGCGGGCTTCGATGCCGACGTGCTGCAGCTCGTGCCGCGCGATGCGCTGCGCTTCGGCTACCGCGTCTGGAGCGAACGCCGCTCCGGCCTGGTGGTCGCGCTGCAGACGGTGGACGGCGACGGCCGCGTGGTCGAGCAGTCGGCCTTCTCCGAGCTGCAGTTCGATGCGCCGGTGAAGCCGCAGGCGCTGGTCCAGATGATGGGCAACACCGCCGGCTACCGGATCGAGAAGTCGGAGCTGGAGCGCACCACGGCCGCCGCCGAAGGCTGGTCGCTGCGCGAACCGGTGGCGGGCTTCAAGCCGGTCAATTGCTACCGGCGCGCGCTCGACGGCGCGGCCAAGCCCGAACGCACCATGCAGTGGACCTTCTCCGACGGCCTGGCCTCGGTCTCGCTGTTCGTCGAACCCTACGATGCGCAGCGGCCGTCGAAGGAAGCGCTGCTGGCGCTCGGCGCCACCTACACCCTGACCCGGCGCATGACCGACAAGGGCGGGGACTGGTGGCTCACGATCGTCGGCGAGGTGCCGCCACGCACGCTGCAGGCTTTCGCTCAGAATCTTGTGCGCACGCGCTAGGCCGGTGCTTGCGCCGTCCCGCCGCGCGCTGAACCAAACGGCCGCTGCCGATTCATAGCGCGATGATTTTCGCTGTTCTTTCATGAAAAGAGATCCGATGATGCTGCTCAAAGTCGAGGGAAGAAAACTCCGTTCGTGCCTGCTGGCGTCGGCGCTGGTGCTGACGGCGGCCGGTGGCCTGCTGCCGCTGGCCAGCGCGCAGGCGCAGACCCGCACGCTGCCCGACTTCACCGACCTGGTCGACCAGGTCGGCCCGGCGGTGGTCAACATCCGCACCGTCGAGAAGGTGACGCAGCGCGGCGGCGGCGCCAACGGCGAGATGGACGAGGAAATGCAGGAGTTCTTCCGCCGCTTCTTCGGGCAGCCCGCGCCGGGCACGCCGCGCCAGGGGCCGCGCCAGAACCGGCCCCAGGAGCCGCAGGAAGAGAGCCGGCCGCGTGGCGTGGGCTCGGGCTTCATCCTGAGTGCCGACGGTTTCGTGATGACCAACGCGCACGTGGTCGAGGACGCGTCCGAGGTGCTGGTCACGCTGCCCGACAAGCGCGAGTTCAAGGCCAAGATCATCGGCGCGGACAAGCGCACCGACGTGGCGGTCGTGAAGATCGACGCCACCGGCCTGCCGGCGCTCAAGGTCGGCGACGTGTCGAAGCTGCGCGTGGGCGAATGGGTGATGGCCATCGGATCGCCCTTCGGCCTCGAGAACACGGTCACGGCCGGCATCGTCAGCGCCAAGCAGCGGGACACCGGCGACTACCTGCCGTTCATCCAGACCGACGTGGCCATCAACCCCGGCAACTCCGGCGGTCCGCTGATCAACATGCGCGGCGAAGTGGTGGGCATCAACAGCCAGATCTATTCGCGCTCGGGCGGCTTCATGGGCATCTCGTTCTC
>Ga0182008_10000517_pt1 | contig 28996 bp, 34 predicted proteins | sample Sormic07211129_1_FD_120482 | JGI IMG/M metagenome (GOLD analysis project Ga0182008, IMG submission 120482) | Rhizosphere microbial communities from Sorghum bicolor, Mead, Nebraska, USA - 072115-129_1 metaG | ecosystem: Host-associated > Plants > Roots > Rhizosphere | place: USA: Nebraska...
ACGCGCCCAAGAGACAAGGGAGTTCGTACGATGTCCATCACCACCCGCGCCGCGGTCGTAGAGTCCGGCGGAGCGCCCTTCACCCTCGCCGAGGTCGAACTCGACGAGCCCGGAGCGCACGAGGCGGTGGTCCGCATGGTGGCGACCGGCCTGTGCCACACCGACCTCGGTGTCGCGAGCGGCGGCCTGCCCTTCCCGCTGCCCGGTGTGCTCGGCCACGAGGGCGCCGGTGTCGTCGAGGCCGTCGGCTCGGCCGTCACCGGCGTCGCGCCCGGCGACCACGTCGTGCTGTCCTTCACCTCGTGCGGCGACTGCCGCGACTGCGCAGGCGGCCACCCGGCCTACTGCGCCACCTGGTTGCGGCTGAACCTGATCGGCGGCCGGCGCGCCGACGGCACCAGCACCATCAGCCGGGACGGCATCCCGCTCGGCGGCCACTTCTTCGGTCAGTCGTCGTTCGCCGAGCGGGCGTTGGTGGACGAGCGCAGCCTCGTCAAGGTCGACGCGGACGTACCGCTGGAGTCGATCGCCCCGCTGGGCTGCGGTGTCCAGACCGGGGTCGGCGCCGTGTGGAACGTACTGAAGCCGGTCACGGGCAGCGCGGTCGTCGTCCTCGGCGCCGGCGCCGTCGGTCTCTCCGCCGTCATGGCCGCCGTGCTGACCCCCGCCACGACCATTGTCGCCGTCGACCGCGTCACCGAACGCCTCTCCCTGGCACGGAAGCTGGGCGCCACCCACACCGTCCACGCGGGGGAGGAGGACCTCGGCCAGGCCCTCGCCGCGATCACCGGCGGCCGGGGCGCGGACGGCATCGTGGAGACCACGGGCAATGTCTCCGTGCTGCGCCAGGGCGTCGACGCGCTCGCCGCCCGCGGCACCCTGGTCGTCGTGGGAGCCCCGCCGTTCGGCTCCGAAGTCTCCCTGGACGTCAACGGGTTGCTCGGCGGGAAGCAGGTCGTCGGCCTCACTCTGGGCGACGCCGAGACCCAGTCGTTCATTCCGTCCCTGGTCCGGCTGGTGAAGGACGGACGGCTCCCGCTGCACCGCCTGATCAGCACCTATCCGTTCGCGGACATCGACCAGGCGGTGCGGGACATGGGCGCGGGCAAGGCGATCAAGCCCGTGCTGACGTTCTGACTCAGTCCACGGTCAGGACCAGCTTCCCCGTGGTCCGGCCGGTGTCGCCGAGCCTGTGTGCCTCGGCGGCGTCGGCCAACGGGAAGGTACCGGCGATCGTGGCGCTCAGCTTCCCCGCCTCCACCAGCGCCGCGATCGCCTCCATGCCGGAGTGCGAGGCGTCGACCAGCATCCGCAGCGACCTGACTCCGAGCCGCGCGGCCTCCTCCGCGAACTCCGGCCCGCCCACCGGCAGGATCGACACGACGATCCCGCCGGGCCGCAGCACCCGCAGCGAGCGCGTGGAGGTCTCGCCGCCGATCGTGTCCAGAACGGCGTCCACGTCCTTCACGGCCTCGGTGAAGTCCGTCTCCCGGTAGTCGATCGTCTCGTCGACCCCGATCCCGCGCAGGAACTCGTGCTTGCCCGCGCTCGCCGTGCCGATCACATACGCGCCCCGCGCCTTGGCGATCTGCACGGCCACATGCCCGACGCCCCCGGCCGCCGCGTGGATCAGCACCCGCTGCCCGGGCCGTACGTCCGCGTACTCGACCAGCGCCTGCCAGGCCGTCAGCGACACCAGCGGCAGCGCGCCGGCCCGGACGTGGTCGATCGAGGCCGGCTTGTGCGCGAACCAGCGCGCCGGGCCGGTGACGTACTCGGCGTGCGAGCCGTGGCCGTACGGGTACGACAGCATGCCGAAGACCTCGTCGCCGGGCCGGAAGCGGGCGACACCCACGCCGACCGCCTCGACCGTGCCGGAGACGTCCCAGCCCAGGACGAAGGGCGGTTCGCCGAGGAACCCGCCGGTCGCGCGGTGCTTCCAGTCGGTCGGGTTGACTCCGGCGGCGCGCACGCGCACCAGCACCTCGTTGGTGCGCGGTTCCGGGCGGGGCACGTTCACCAGCTTCAAGACCTCGGGACCGCCGAGGACGTCCTGACCGACCGCTCGCATCGTCTTCACAGTGCTCATGGTCGTCCAGCCTGCCGCGCCCCGCACGGCCAGGGAATGGCATGATTGCCATCCTTCGATAAGATCGTGCCATGTCGCATACGCATCGGGTCGTCGTTCTGGCCCTGGACGGTGTCTACCCCTTCGAACTGGGAATCCCCAGCCGGATCTTCGGCGCGGCCGGCGACAGGTACGAGGTCCTGACGTGCAGTGTCGACGGCCGTCCGGTGCGCACCAACGCCGACTTCACCGTCGGCGTGGCGCACGGTCCGGAGATCCTCGCCACCGCCGACACGGTGGTGGTCGCGGCCATCGCCCCGGAGCGGGTGACCGCCGAACTTCCGGCCGAGGTGAGCGCCGCGATGGATCTGATCCCGTCCGGCGCCCGTGTCGTCTCGATCTGCACGGGCGCGTTCGTGCTCGCCGCTGCCGGACTGCTCGACGGCCGGAAGGCCACCACGCACTGGCATCTGACCGACCATTTCCGGCGCATGTTCCCGCACATCGCCCTCGACCCGGACGTGCTCTTCGTCGACGAGGGCCGGATCCTCACCTCGGCGGGGGCCGCCTCCGGCGTGGACGTCTGTCTGCACATCCTCCGCACGGACCACGGCAGCGCGCTGGCGAACTTCGTGGCCCGCTGCTGTGTCGTCCCCCCGTTCCGCGACGGCGGCCAGGCCCAGTACATCGAGCAGCCGGTGCCGGAGAGCGCCGCAGCGAGCACGGCCGCCACCCGCGCGTGGGCCCTGGAGCGCCTCGACGCCCCCCTCACCCTGGCCGACCTCGCGGGACACGCCCGGATGAGCCTGCGCACCTTCGCCCGCCGCTTCAACGACGAGGTCGGCATGAGCCCCGGCCGCTGGCTGATCCAGCAGCGCGTCGCCCGCGCCCGGCATCTCCTGGAGGCCAGCGACCTCTCCGTCGACCAGATCGCCGGCCAGGTCGGCTTCGCCACGGGCGCCTCCCTGCGCCAGCACCTGCACGCGGCGATCGGCGTCTCCCCGCAGGCCTACCGACGCACCTTCCGGACGACGGCGGTCTCCTAGGTACGGCCGGCAGGCCCAGGACCTGGTCGGCCCGACCCCCGAGCAGGGGCTCCGGGCGTACCGTCCGGAGGCCGGCCGGAGCCCATGACACCGGATACCGCTACGGGGCCGGGCGGTTGTGGCTCACCGAGGACACCTCGAAGGCCTACGTCCGCACACCCCGTGGTGTGGAGGCCTGGCCGCGGGTGAAGGACGGCTTCGGCGGCGAGTGACCGGTCGTCACCGGCTCGCGTGCAGGGCGACCAGCAACTGCCAGACGTCGTCGGCGATATGGGCCGCGTCGCCCGCCAGCAGCCCGTGCAGCCAGTCGGCCAGTACCCCGGCGAAGGTGGCCGCCACCGCCGACGCCACCAGTGGGGCGTCCGCCGCGCCCGCGCGTTCGCGCTCCCGGAGGCTGTAGGCCCGCAGGTCCCGGTGGAGCACCCGGCCGAGCGGACCACCGCCGCCCGGGCTGAGCAACTCCCGGTACAGGCCCGCGTGCGGGGCGAGGGAGGCGAAGAACTCGCCGAGCGCGGGGGGCGCGTGCACCGGGTCCGGCCGGCCCGTCCAGGAGTGCAGCGCCTCGACCGCCTCCCGTACGACATCCGCGCACGCGTCGACCGCCAGCGCCTCCAGGCCGTCGTAGTGGACGTAGAACGTGGCCCGGCCGACCCCGGCCCGCCGCACCAGCGCCGCCACGCCCACCTCCGCCAGCGGGCGCTCGGCGCACTCCGCGAGCAGCGCCTCGCGCAGCCGCGCCCGGGTGCGGGCGGCCCTGGGGTCCTCCGGCGCTGCGCGGGTCACTGTGCGATCAGGACGGCGGCCAGGGCGAGCGCGCCGGGCAGGGCCTGGGCGAAGAGGATGCGGCGGTTGGCGGTGACGGCGCCGTAGACGCCCGCGACCACGACACAGCACAGGAAGAACACCTGGGCACGGTAGCCGGTCGGGTCCGCCGCGATCAGTCCCCAGACCAGACCGGCGGCCAGGAACCCGTTGTAGAGCCCCTGGTTGGCGGCCATGGCGGCGGTCGCCCGCGCCATCTCCGGGTCGAAGCCGTGCAGCGCCTTCCCGGGCTCCTTCTGCCACAGGAACATCTCCATCACGAGGATGTACACGTGCAGCGCGGCCACCAGGCCGACCAGAACGTTCGCGACCGCTTCCATACCGGGCTCCCTTTCTTGGACAGGTGTCCACTATAGCTGGACAGCTGTCCATGAAGTACCACCGGGTGCGCGATCGTCAGCCGGCCCGACCGGCAGTACGGCGCAACTCCAGTGCGCGCAGGGCCAGTTGCATCTCGAACTGGGCCACCGGATCGTGCAGTCGGCGGCCGAACAACTCGTCCGGTTGCCGCATCCGGTAGCGCACCGTCTGCGGGTGCACGGCCGGCCGCACGGCGACCTCGCTCGCGTTGCGCCCGCACTGCAGCCAGCTGAGCAGGGTCTCCGCGAGGCGTTCGCGCTGCGGCGGGCGCACCTGCTCCAGCGGGCCCGACCGGTGCTCGGCGTGCGCGTCGATCAGGGCGTCGTCGCGCTGGAGCGGCAGGGTGGCCAGGTGGTCCTGGCAGCGCACCATCTCGGCGCCCGGGAGGACGCCCCGCCGCACCAGCTCCAGCGCCTCGGTCGCCCACCGCAGCGCGCGCGCCCTCCGGCAGGGCGACCGTCGGACCCATCGCGGCCCGCAGCCCGTGCAGCGCGCCGGCCACCGCGCGCGCCCGGCCGGGGCCCTCGGGGTCGGGCACGACCAGCACGGCCGGGCGGACGTCGAAGCGGGCCAGGAACTCCGGGGTCATGATCGGCTGTGCGCCGGGCTGTGCGCGGTCGTCCACCGCGACCACCGCCAGCGCCCTCGGCACCGGCCGGCGCGCGCCGTGCGCCGGCTCCGCTATCGCCTCCGCGGAGGCGGCGGGTCCGCGGTGAGCAGGTCGATCAGCCGGGAGCGCCGCTGCCGCAGCTCTCCGGCCTCGTGCAGCCGCGCCTCCGTGTAGCCCGCGGTCGTCGCGGCGGCCATCTCGTCCAGGTGCACGAAGAGCGCCTCGCCGAACGCGGCGAGGACGGTGCGCGGCAGCAGGTCCGCGTCCACGAGCGCGTTGACCCGCCGCCAGGTGACCCGCACGCCCCGCCGCAGTGCCTGACGGAACGAGTCGAGGCTGCGCCCCTCCTCCGCCTCCCCGCGCCCGATGCGCTGGTATGCCGCCTTCACCGGCTCCCAGTGGGGATCTCGGTCCTGATCGCCCGTACGACCTCCTCGGTGATGTCGGCGAAGAAGGGACGGAGGTGGTTGTGCAGGTCCGGTGGCGACGTCTGGAACGGACCGTCCCCGTCGTCGTGCGTCACAACGGCTCTCTTCGGCACGCCGGTGACCATACCCGTCAGTAATTCATCAAGGATTGTCACTGACGGACAGGCATGGATATCCGGCTTGTCATGGATTGACAAGGCGTCGTCCTGGCTGAGAGTGACGGAACCCTCACCTCCGTCCAGTGGTCGAGGTTGATCCTTTCGGGTCAGGACCCGATAAGCTCCCGTTCGGCGCTGCGAGTTGACGCGATCGCGTTCGGTCATCTCGTGGTGCGCGCTGATCAGTGCGGACCCCCTTGCACACCCCCCTTGTTCGTTCGTGTTGCTACGAAGGATGCAGATGGAACTCGCCACTCCGCCGCCGGCGGCGCGGGCCCCTGTCGCCTGGTACAGCTGGTGGTTGATGCCGCTGACCTTAGGAGGCGGAACGGTTGCCGCCACGTTCATGAGCTCCGAGCGAATAGCCGCCGGGGTCGCGGGTGCCGCGGCGACCGCCGCCAGCGCCGTGTGCGTACGGCTGCTGGTGCGCACCCGCGCCCAGTTGAGCCGGACGGAGAGCTCCTTCCGCTCCGCGCAGGCCGAGCACTCCCAGCAGTGGCAGCAGCATGTGGCGGGCCTGGAACGGAAGTTCACCGCAGACCGCGGTTCCCTGGAGGCGCAGCTCGCCGAGCGGTCCGGCCTGTACGAGGCCCGGATCGCAGAGCAGGGCGCGGCCTACGAGGCCCAACTGGCCGAGCAGGCGCGGGCGTTCGAGGAGCGCCTCACCGAGCAGGTCAGCTCCTACGAGGTCCGGCTGACCGACCAGACCGAGGCCATGCGGGAGCAGCTCGCCCACCAGCAGGCCGCCGTCGCGCGGCTCGCCGACGAGCAGCTGCCCGAGGCGCTGAAGCAGTTGCGCGCCGGTGACGCCATCGACGACCTGCTGCCCGAGGCGAACCAGTGCGCCAAGGTCAGCGCCGACCTGCAGGCCGAACTGCGCAAGGTGCTCAGGACCGCGCTGATCGGCGTGGAGGAGGAGTTCAACCGGTCGACCTCCGCGGAACAGGCAGTCATCAGCATCGGCAACCGTATCCACGTGCTGACCAGCAAGCTCCGCGGCCGGCTGCACGAGATGCAGGGCGAGCACGGGCGGCTGCCGGCAGTGGCGCGGGGGCTCATGGAGCTGGACCAGGAGCTCGGCCCCGCCGACTCGCTGGCCGCGAGTATCGGCGTGCTCGGCGGCTCGGACCGGCCGGGACGGCAGTGGCAGGAACCGCAGCGACTGCTCAGCGTGGTCCGCGGCGGCGTCGGCCGGATCAAGGACTTCCACCGCGTCGAGATCCGTCACCTGCCCGAACTCGGCGTCGACGGCGGCCTGGTGGACCACCTCACGCTGATCTTCGCGCACCTGCTGGACAACGCGGCCCGCTACTCGCCGCCCAGCGAGCCCGTGTTCGTCTCCGGCAAGGAGGTGCCCAACGGCGTCGGGATCGAGATCCAGGACTCCGGCAAGGGCCTGAGCGAGGAGAAGAAGCGCGAGGCCGAGAACGCCCTGACCGGCGTCGTGGCCGGTCCGGGCATCGGCGGCATCTCCGAGGACGCCAGCATCGGCCTGCGCGTCGTCGGCGCCCTCGCCCGCCGTTATGGCATCCGCGTCACCTTCGCGGACTCGCCCTGGCTCGGCACCTCGGTGGTCGTGGTGGTACCGCACAAGTATTTCAGCCCCTTGTCCACCGCCGTCCCGGGCGGCGCCGCCCCGGCCACGGCCGCCGCCCCGGCCGGCGTCGCGATCCCGGTGGCGCAGCCCGCCGAGGCCGCCCCGGTGCGGATGGCGCCCGCCGCCGAACGGCCGCCGGCCGAGCCCGCGGAGGTCGTGGACACCACGCCCGGCGGACTGCCCCGGCGCCGCAGCAGACGGCACGAGACGGCGCGGCACCAGCCGGCCGAACGCGGGGAGCGGACCGAGGAGTCGAGCGTCGTCGCCGTCCCGCCGGACGAGTCGTTCGCCGGTCTGGCCGCCTTCGCCACCGCCGGCCGGGAGGTCGGCGAGGAGTCCACCGAGGAGGAGACCGCACCGTCCGGAAGCGGATCCACCGAGCACCACACTGAAGAGAGCGACTAGTCCCATGACGCAACAGGGAACCGACGTGAGCTGGGCGCTCCGTGATCTGGTGGATTCCATCCCGGAGATCCTCTTCGCCCTCGTGGCCTCCAGCGACGGCAAGGCCATCACCTCCTTCGGCGCCGAAGACCCCGACGACGTCGACCGGTTCGCGGCCGTGGTGGCCGGTCTCCAGGCGCTGGCCCAGCCGGTCGCCGAGCAGTTCCCCAAGTACGCGGGGCAGCTCAGGCTGGCGATGATCGAGGTCGACGGCGGCCACCTCTTCGTGGTCCGCGCGGGGGTGGAGACCTATCTCGGCGTACTCGCCCGGGAGGGCCTCGACCAGGGGTTGCTCGGTCATCAGATGAGGGATATGGCCCGCAGGATGGGAGAGCTCCTCGGCACCACTCCGCGGCTGGAGGAGCACTCTGGATGAGTGCTCCACGCCGGCCCACGGACCCGTCCGGTCTCGAGCGCTACTACGTCCTCACGGGGGGACGCAGCGGACCGGGCGGTTCGGCGTCGAGTCTCGACGTGGCGACCCTCATCGTCTCTCTGACCGCCCCCGTACCGGGCATGCAGCACGAGCACGAGGACATCCTCCGGCGCTGCCGTGATCCGCTGTCGGTGGCCGAACTCGGTGCCCACCTCGGACTGCCCTTCAACATTCTCGCGGTGCTGCTGGCGGATCTGCTCGAGGCAGGCCGCGTCGAAGCCCGTGACCCCATCCCGGCGCACGACGCCGGTCGCGGGCCCGACCTCGCGCTCCTTGAGGAGGTACTCAGTGGACTTGAACGGCTTTGACCATCCCGGTCGCCCCGGCGGGGGCGGCACCCGCTCGGTGAAGGTGATGATCGCCGGTGGCTTCGGCACCGGTAAGACCACCATGGTCCGCTCGGTCAGTGACATCAAGCCGCTGACCACCGAGGAGACACTCACCCAGGCAAGTGCCCACGTCGATCACCTCATCGGCGTCGCCGACAAGACGGAGACCACCGTCAGCCTGGACTTCGGCAAGATCGGCCTCAACGACAGCCTGATGCTGTACCTGTTCGGCACGCCGGGCCAGGAACGCTTCTGGTTCCTGTGGAACGGCCTGTTCAAGGGGGCCCTCGGCGCGGTCGTGCTGGTGGACACCCGGCGCCTCGCGTCCAGTTTCCGCGCCATCGAGGAGATGGAGCGGCAGAACGTCCCCTTCGTCGTCGCGCTGAACGTCTTCCCCGACTCCGAGGACTACCCGGTCGAGGAGATCCGCGACGCCCTGGACATCCCCGGGAACATCCCGGTCGTGGCCTGCGACGCCCGCGACCGGGACTCCAGCCGGGATGTGCTCGTCGCGCTGATACGGCACCTGAAGGATCGCTCCCCCGTCGCACTGGAGCCCCGATGAACGACCAGACTTTAAACGATCCCGACACGCCCCGCGGATGCCCCGTCGCGCATGGCGGCGCGGAACTCACGCGGCTGTACGGCCCGGACGCGGCCACCGACCCGCATGCCATATACGAGCGGCTGCGCAAGGAGCACGGCTCCATCGCGCCGGTGCTGCTGGAGGGAGACGTTCCGGCCTGGCTGGTGCTGGGCTACCGGGACAGTCGGCGGGTGCTCGACAACCCCAGCCAGTTCCCCCGGGACGCGCGGACCTGGCGGGACTGGCAGGAAGGGCGGATAGCGGAGACCTCCCCGCTGGTTCCCACGCTCGCCTGGCGTCCTGACTGCGTCTCCCAGGACGGCGAGCCGCACCGCAGGCTGCGCGGCGCCGTCAGCGACGTACTGCACGCCGCTGTCGCCCGCGGTATCCGCCGCCACGCCACGCACTTCGCCCACAAGCAGATCGACGGGTTCGCGGCCGAGGGCCGCGCCGATCTGGTGGCGGACTACGCCGACTATGTGCCGATGCTCGTGATGAGCCGCATCCTGGGGCTCGCCGAGGCGCAGGGGCGCCGGCTGGTCGAGTCCTGCTCGGCGGTGCTCAAGGGCGGCCCGGAGGCCCTGGTGCAGGACGCTGTGAGCCGGGAGATCCTCGGTGAGCTGGTCGAGCGCAGGCGGGCCGAACCCGGCTCCGACCTCGCCAGCGACCTGCTGGCGCACCACGCGGCCCTCGACCACGACGAGGCCGTCGATCACCTGCGCATGGTGATGATCGCCGCGGCCGTCACGACCAACCTGCTGGCCCGGGTGCTGCGGCTGGTCCTGACCGACGACACCCGGCTGTCCGAGCTGATCGGCGGGCAGCTGAACATCTCGTCGGTGATGGAGGAGGCCATGTGGAACTCTCCGCCGCTGGCCGTCCTGCCGGGGCGTTTCGCCGCCACCGACATCGAGCTGGGCGGGCATCGCATCGAAGGGGGCGACCTGCTCGTTCTCGGTCTGGCCCCGGGCAACTTCGACCCCGAGGTCCGGCCGGACCCGCACGCCTCGGTGGAGGGCAACCAGTCCCACCTGGCGTTCGGTTCCGGCCCACACGAGTGCCCCGGGCAGATCATGGGACAGTCCATGATCGAGATAGCGGTGGACGTCCTGCTGCACCGGCTGCCGGGCCTGCGGCTGGCCGTGGAGGCGGACGAGCTGACGTCGACCGCCTCCACCTGGGAGTCCCGGCTGGACAGCCTGCCGGTCGAGTTCCCGGTGTGAGCATGCCGCTGCCCGGTCGGAAACCCGACCGGGCAGCGGCATGTTTCCGCGTCAGAGCCGCAACCGCGCCAGAGCTTCGGCCATCGCCTGCGCGAGGCGCTTCGACCCGTTGACATTGGGATGGGTGCGGTCGGGGGCGGCGTATTCGTCTTCGAGGAGGGAAGGGGCGGCCGCGGAGCGGACCGCTGCGTCGAAGTCGACGAATTCGTGCCCGGACGTGCGGATCCACTCGTTGACCGCACGGCGGAAGCCTTCTCGGCCGGGGTCGCCCGCGAGATCCGGGGGAAGCGGTGTGACGGTGGTGAGAAGCACGCTGAGCCCTGCCGTCCGGGCCCGGTCGATGAGCTCTCGGTAACCGTCGATCAACTGGGCGGGGGTCGGCATCTCGTCCAGCGGCGTCCCTCTGCCGGGAAGGCTCCAGTCGTTGCTGTTGTAGGCGATCACCAGGTGCGTCACGCCGTGGGTTCCGAGTACGTCCTCATCGAACCGGGACAACCCGGCCCGGCCCCATGACGGAGTCGCCGACGGTGCGTCGAGTCGGATTCGGTTTCCTGCGATTCCCCGGTTGACGACGGCGATCCCGGCATCGGCGGGAAGCAGCGCCGCGGTGTACTGCGGCCACCCCATCGCCGTGCTCGATGCCCCGAGGCATACCACCACCGCCTTCGCCTCGGCTCCGGCCACCTCGACGGTACGCAGGAAAGGACCTCCCGGAGGCAGGGACCAGCCGTTCCCGTCGGGCTCCACCGGCGTCGGTCCTGCGAGCGGGAACGCGCGTGATCCTACGAAGTCGCCCGGCAGAGACCGGTCGAACGTGAATCCGTTCGCTGACGTGTAGGGCGTGGACTCGGGCAGATACAGATCGACGACGATCTGGTCGCCGTGGCCGACGGTCAGGTCGACCGGGTCGGTCCACCGCGATGTGCCGGCCGGGATCTCGATCGACGACTGCCCGTCTGCGGAGACCTCGACGAACCGTCCGCGGACTCCGACGGCGCCTCGTGCGATCCGAACGGCGCCGTCCCCGAAGAGATTGGACAGCTCCACCCGGACGCGGCTGCCGCCGATGCTCGCGGGCACGGTCATGCGGACGGTGACATCGTCGAAGGGCGGCTCGTCGTCCTCACCGCGGAAGTCGGTCATGGCCTGGGTCCACGTCGGCACCCAGCCCGTACCGTCAGCGGTCTCGTACGTGCTCAAGCGGGCCTCCGGTCGGCGGTGGTGAAGAGGTTTCCATTTGGATCAGCGTTCCATAAATAATATGGAACGGCGGTCCAGGGTGTGTCAAAATGAGGTCATGCAGCGGACGCGAGGAAGAGCACCCACCGGCGGGCGGGCCGGCGCCCTCTCACAAGAAGTGATCGTCGGCGCGGCCGTCTCACTGCTGGACGAGCTGGGCGAGCGGGGGTTCACCTTCAGGCTGCTGGCCAAAGAGCTGAACACCGGGCCCGGCGCGCTGTACTGGCATGTGTCGAACAAGGACGAGCTGGTCGCCCTGGCCGCCGACCAGGTGCTCGGCCACGCCTTCGCCGCGCACCCGAGCCTTGAGGAAGGCGCCGCCTCCGGGCTGCGCGCGCTCGCCGTCGCCGTCTTCGACGCCCTTGACCGGCATCCGTGGGCGGCGTCCCATGTCTCCGCACCGCCCACACTGGCGAACGCGCTGCGCCTGCTCGACCGCATCGGCACTCTGGTCGCACGCACCGGACTGCCGGCCGAACGGCATTTCGCGGTCTCCACCGCGATCTCCTACTACATCACCGGGGTCAGCGCCCAGATCATCGCCCCGCCCCTCACCCACGACGCGACCGTCGGCCGCGACGACTTCCTCGCCCGGACCGCCCAACGCTGGGAAGAACTCGACCCGGTCGACTACCCCTTCCTGACGAGCACCACCCAGCACCTGCGGGACCATACCGATCGTGACCAGTTCGTCGCCGGCCTCGACATGCTCCTGGACGGCCTGAACGCGACCGCGGCGCAGCCGGGAGAAGGGGAACGGCCGGCCGGTGGTCCATCGGACTCCGGCCGGCCCGGCCGCGGTTGAGGTGTCAGCCGTCGAGCCAGTCACCTGTGACGCTCGTGGGACGGTATCCCGTGGCGTTCCAGATGAAATGCGGGTGGGCGCAGCCGAACATGTAGGAGAGCAGCGCGGTGTCCTCCCTCCCGGTCCGAGCGTCGTACAGGGTGTAGAACTGCTCGGCTCCGACCGCGCCGGCGTCCTGCTGGATCTGCCGGGCGCGGGTCGGGGACGGTGCGTCCATGGACGCCTCCACGGCGGCGACGTAGGTGCGTCGCAGGATCTCCCAGGTGCTGTCCGTCCTGCCCTGCCAGGGGCCGTGCAGTGCTTCGAAGGCACGCAGCTCGGTGTCGAACAGGGCCCAGGTCCGGGGGAATTCGGCTCGGCAGCGTGCGGACAGCTCGGCGGTCCGGGGGCTCAGTGCCGGTGCGGTGGGCCGCGGGCCGAAGGCCAGCGTGGCGCCGTGGGTGAGGATGCCGGTGCACGGGTTGGGCTGCAGGTCGCACAGCGGGCAGTCCTCGGCCGAGGGGAGCCCGTCGGTGATGCCGTCGAACCACAGGGCGTGGCGGCCCGTGAGTCCCATCCACACGATGGTGCTGTTCATCAGCCAGGTGTTCCACATCGGTTCGTGCGCCTCGGGCAGGCAGCCGTACTTGATGAGGGCGACCGTGCAGGCGGCGTAGAGCGCCTTGGTGTGGGTGGCCATGTCGGCGAGCCAGAAGTTGCTGATCTCGCCGGTGAGGGAGTCGACTCGGACGTCGGCCATGTCGTCGATGACGCGGCACAGCAGCAGGGAGGCGAGGTGTTCCTCCTGCCAGAGTTCCGTGTCGGGGGAGACGTGCCAGAACAGGCAGTCCAGCATCTGCAGGGCCGAATAGGTGCTCTGGCTCAGTGGGTTGGTCGGGGGGAGGGTGACCTTGCCCACGCGGTGCTGCTGGAGCCAGTGCTCGTCGACGGATCGCTTGTGGGCCGCGTAGAGTCCGCCGACCAGGGCGCGTGCGCTGTTCGTGCTGAAGCTCTCGGCCAAGCGGCCTTCCACGAGTTGGGTGACCTGCGTGGTGTCGATGGTGTCGATCACACGCTTGTACTCGTGGAAGACGAGGATGTCGTCCTCGTAGCGGTCGCGGAGGCCGAGGTCCCGCTCGAGGTCGTTCAGCTGCCGGACCCAGATCCATCCAGCGGTCAGGACGCTGTCGAGTTCCCGGCGGTAGGGCCAGGCCTTGACGGTGAGGGGACGGCCCGCGCTCTGCCGCCAGCCGTAGTCCTCCAGCGTGCGCGCCGGGGGCGTGGGCAGCCGACGGCACAGCGGGCAGGTGCAGGCGGTCGCTCCCTCCTCCACCGCCTGTTCGCGCGGCGCGGTGAGGGCCCGGGTCCGCCAGGCACCCTCCAGCATCAGGCAGGTCAACCGGCAGATCTCGACGTCGGTCGCGACCTGGGGGAAGGCCGCTTCGATCAGGCCCAGGCTTTTCTCCAGCCGTTTCAGCCTGGCGTAGCCCTCCTCGTCGGGCGGGAGGTAGACGGGCTGCGGGAGATGGAGGGCTCCCTCCACACGGAGTGTGGTGTCCGAGCCGACGGGGCCGAATGCGTCAAGCCGCCGCCGTGCGGCGCTCTGGGCCCTTCGGTAGGGCTCCGCGGTCCCTTGGGCGCGCTTCACCATGAGGTGGGCCAGGGCGTTTCCGGCCTCGGTGGGCTGGAGTTGGGCGCCCGGCTGCGCCGGGAACAAGCTGTTGGCGGACGCCGCGGCGACAGCCCCCACGATTCGAGATCTCACTCTGTTCTCCCATTTGGCCGTGAGCATGACAAGTGGTCGATCAGTCGTGGTCGCCGACCGGTCATGCGCGAGAATTTTCCGTACTTCCCGTGCGGGCCTCTTACGGCCCGTCAGGTGAGGTCAATCGCCAACTTCGCCTATGTGGGCGGCGGTTGGCGTCGACCAGGGAGATGGCCGCTGGTGGGGGGTGTCGACCGGGAGGTCGAGCGTGACGTTCTGAGGCATGCGCTTCCTTTCGGGAGACGGCGACTCCTGGTCCCCGTCCTGCGCACGGGTGGCCGAAGTGGCCGCCCGCGCCCTCGAACTCAGCTTCTGTGGCCGAAAGTTGAACCGAGAAGTGATACGAGGCTGCCCAGAGCGTAAATGATCTACGCGTGACCTCGCCGTGATGTCCGTTACTGTCTAAGCCTCCTGAGCTGCGTACACTGCCTCCCCGCCCACATACGTCAGCGCGACCCCCGCCTCCGCGATCGACTCGGACGGCCCGTCGAACGGGTCGCGGTCCAGCGCCACGAGATCCGCGAGCGCGCCCACCCGCACCCGGCCGGTGTCGTCGAGGTGGTTCACATGGGCGGATCCCGCCGTGTACGCGGCCAAAGGCCCCGGGCGCCGTGACCGGCCAACTCCGGCTCGGACAGGACCCGTTGGAAGGCGATCGAGCCGAACAGGAACAGGGCCAGCATGGTGAGCAGGGTGATGAACCCGGCGCGGGAGGCGTCCCGGGGCTCGCGCACCTCCTCGTTGACGCTGAAGCCGGCCTCGAAACCCCAGTAGCAGAACACCGACAGGATCAGACCCTGAGCGAGGGCCGACGCGGAGGGGATCGCGAACGGGTCGAACCAGCTCAGGCCGCAGGCGTGCGGGCCGGTGACGATGCCGTAGCCGCAGAACCCGAGCAGCACGACGTACTCGGGGACCAACGACGTACTCGAAGACCAGCAGCCCGGTCTGCAGGCGGGCGCCGTGCGGACGCCGGTGACGGCCGTGACGGTGACCGCGACCCAGGAACGCCACGGTCGCCAGCTCCTACCCGGCCGCCCTGGACCTCCTCCTCACAGCCGCAGCGGCCCGCCTGGCGGAATTCCGGTCGGGACCACACACCGACTGAATCGGGTGGACGGGGATATCCGAGGGGGAGTGGGCGATGGGGTACGAGCCCCGCGCCCCCGACCGTTCGGAGGAGACATGCCGCTGGTTGAAGCGGGCTTCGTGGTGCTCGACTGCACCGAGCCCGAGAAGCTCGCCGTGTTCTACAAGGAGCTGCTGGAGGGCGAGGAGACGGACGCGACCGCCAACCGCGTGGAGATCAGGGGCGCGGACGGCGTCCGCATGGCCTTCCGCCGTGATGTGAACGCGACCCCGCCGAGCTGGCCGCGCCCCGAGAACTCCCTCCAGGCCCATCTGGACTTCGTGGTGGAGGACCTGGACGCGGCCGAGCGCAAGGTCGTGGAGCTCGGCGGACGCCCGCTGGAGACGAAGAACGCGTCCGGCCCGTTCGAGGAGCGCGGCTACGCCGACCCGGCCGGCCACTCCTTCACCCTGCGCCGCACCACACCGACGGCACCCAAGCAGGGCTGAGCAGAACCCGAGCAGGGTTGAGCGGAGGGCCCGAGCAGGGCTGAGCGGAGGGGCGGCCGGCGGATTCGGGTCGGCGCCCGGGACACACCGTCCCGAGCGGTCGGACCGATCCGCCGGCCGCCCCGCCCGTCGGTCCTCAGTCCCGGCCCTCGGGATCGGCGGTCGGCCACACGCCCGTCGAGCGTTCGATGGCCTTCGCGCCGCCACGGTCCACCGCACTGCGCACCACGGCGAAGATCGCCCCCTGCACCGCGGCGGCCAGCAGGATCTCCCCCCAGCCGCGGTCCCGGTCCAGGGCGTCGGGCGCGTCCTCCTCGTGCCGGATCGCCATCCAGGTCCTACGGAAGGCGAGCCCCGCGACGGCTCCGCTCACCCAGCCCATCGCGAAGCCCAACGGCTTGTAGGCGAGGGGCAGTTTCAGCTTCTTCTTGCTCTTGGCCATGTGGTCTCCTCGGTCACTCGGTCACTCGGTCGCTCGGTCACTCGGTCGCACGGTCCGGTTGCTCGCTCGGTCGGTCAGGGGCGCCCCCGCTCCGGAACCTCCTCGCCCGCCGGCACCGGCCCGGGCGCCGTCCCCTCGCCGAACGGCAGCCCGCCCAGCTCCTCGCGGTGATGCGGCGTGAGCCAGCCCGACAGGTCGGGCCCGAGCGGCACGATACGGGTCGGGTTGATGCCCGTGTGGACCTGGTAGTAGTGCCGTTCGATGTGGTCGAAGTCGACGGTGTCACCGAAGCCGGGCGTCTGGTACAGGTCGCGGGCGTACGCCCACAGCACCGGGTGCTCCGACAGCTTCCAGCGGTTGCACTTGAAGTGGCCGTGGTAGACGGCGTCGAAGCGGACCAGCGTGGTGAACAGCCGGATGTCCGCCTCGGTGATCGTGCCACCGACGAGATACCGCTGCCGCTCCAGCCGCGGGGCGAGCAGTTCCAGCCGCCGGAAGACACCGGCGCACGCGGTCTCGTACTCCTCCTGCTCCGTGGCGAAGCCCGCCCGGTACACGCCGTTGTTGACGTCCTCGTAGACCTCCGCCATCACCGTGTCGATCTCGTCGCGCAGGGCGTGCGGGTACAGGTCGGGAGCGCCGTCGCGGTGCAGGGCCGTCCACTCGGTGGCGAGGTCGAGGGTGAGCTGCTGGTAGTCGTTGGTGACCAGCTTCCCGCTGGGTACGTCGACGATCGCGGGCACGCTGACCCCGCCCGGGTAGCCGCTCTCCCGCCGGTCGTAGGCCTCGCTGAGGAAGCGGATGCCGAGGACGGGGTCACGTCCGTCCGGGTCGAGGGTGAAGCGCCAGCTGCGGTCGTCCTGGATCGGGTCGGCGATCGCCATCGACAGCGCGTCCTCCAGGCCCAGCAGCCGCCGGGAGATCACCGCCCGGCTCGCCCACGGACAGGCACGGCTCACCACCAGCCGGTAGCGGCCCGCCTCCACCGGCCATCCGTCCCGACCGTCCGCGGTGATCCGGTCCGTGAAGTGGCTCTTGGACCGTTCGAACGCCTTCTTGCCGTACGTGTCGTTGCCCCCGCCGCCCATGGTTCCTCCCTGTGATGCACGAGCACTGACTACCGCGTTCCCCGAATTCCCCACCCCGCACGGTGTGAGCCGACCGGGGAGGGGCAGGCGGCGAAGGTGAACGGGACATCGCAGACAGGCTCGGACACGAAGCCCACGACGACATCGGCCACGGAGCCGACGCCCACCTCGGCCACGGAGCCGACGACACCCTCGGACACGAAGGTCGACCGGCGCACCCGCGTCACCGTCCTCGTGGCCCTCGCGGCGAATCTGGTGATAGCGGCGGCCAAGGCCGTCGGCGGTCTGATCGCGGGGTCACCGGCGCTGCTGTCCGAGGCCGCGCACTCGGTGGCGGACAGCCTCAACGAGGTGTTCCTGCTGGCCGCCCTGCGCCGCAGCCGCCGCCCCGCCGACAAACGACATCCCTTCGGCTACGGCAAGGAACGCTTCTTCTGGTCCCTGCTGGCGGCCGTCGGGATCTTCGTCATGGGCGGCTGCTTCTCCTTCTTCCAGGGTTTCGAGGCCTTCAGAAACGGCGCCGAGGAGAAGTTCAGCGGCTATGTGGTCGGCCTGATCGTGCTCGGCGTCGCCTTTGTCGCCGAGGCCGCCTCGCTGCTGCGGGCCCTGCACCAGGTGCGCCGCCAGGGCGGTAGCGCGGGCCTTCGCGACCCCGCGCTGCGGACCGTGGTCGCCGAGGACGGCACCGCGGTGCTCGGCGTGACCCTGGCCGCCGTCGGCATGCTCCTGCACATGGTCACCGGGCAGGTCGCCTGGGAGGCCTCCGCCTCCCTCGCGATCGGCGGCCTGCTCGTCTACGTCGCCTACCGCCTCGGCCGCGAGGCACGCGACCAGCTCATCGGGGAGGCGGCCGACCCCGCGGCGGCCGAGCGGATCCGGGAACTGCTGGAGGACCAGCCGGAGATCGACAGCGTCGAGGCGTTGTTCACGATGAAAACCGGCCTCGACCAGGCTCTGGTGGCCGCCCGCGTCGATCTGGTGCCGGGCCTGGACAGCGAGCGGGTCGAGGAGGTCGCGGACCGGATCAAACGGACCGTCGCGGACACCGTCCCGGAGGTGGACCAGATCTTCCTGGACATCACCGACCGGCAGCCCCGCCCGGCACGAGAAAGCCCCGCCGCGACGGGGGAGCGCGGCGGGGCCTGACCCACGCGTGCCCGCGCTCCGCGGCTTCATGCACACCGGACCGAATTATTTTCCACCCCTGCTCCCCAACCGGCCCCCAACCACGTTTCCCAGCCCCAGCCCCAGCCCGAACCCGAGCCCGAGCCCGATGCCCAGCCCGGGCCCGGCCCCTGGTTCCCCGCCCGAGCCGGGCGCGCGGTTCGCAGCCCGGGCCGGATCCCGGGCCCGCGTTCGATCCCGATCCGGGGCCCGATTCTCGGCTGGCTCCTGGGCTTGATTCCGGTGCGCGGTTGCCGGCTTGGGGTCGGGTTCGCGTCCCTTGCCAATCTTGCGCCCGCTTCCGAGCTGGGCGTGCGGGTCCGGAACATGGCCCGGGCCCGAGCCGGGCGCGTGGTTCGCAGTCCGGGTCATAGCCGGCTCCGCGTCCCATCCCGATCCCACATCCGAGCTGGGTGTGCGGGCCCGCGCCCGAGCCCGATGCCCAGCCCGAGCCCCGATGCCGAGCCCCGTGCTCGGTCAGATGGCAGGGCCGTATTCGAGCCGCACACGCAGGCCCAGGACGCAGCTCTTCGGCCCGGCGCCGGGCCCAGGTCAGCTCTTCGTGGGCGTCGGCTCCAGTACGAACACCGGGATCTGGCGGTCCGTCTTCTTCTGGTAGTCGGCGTACGGCGGATACGCCGCGACCGCCCGCTCCCACCACTCGGCCTTCTCCGCGCCGGTGACCTCGCGCGCGGTCAGTTCCTGCTTGACCGGGCCGTCCTGGAGCTCCACCCGCGGGTCGCTCTTGATGTTGTGGTACCAGACCGGGTGCTTGGGCGCACCACCCTGCGAGGCGACGACGGCGTACCGGCCCCCGTGCTCCACCCGCATCAGCGGTGTCTTGCGGATCCTGCCGCTCTTGGCGCCGCGGGTGGTGAGCACGACGACGGGCAGTCCGGTGTCCAGCAGCGTCGTCCCCTTCGTGCCGCCGGAACTCTCGTACAGCTCCACCTGGTCGCGTACCCACTGCTGCGGGCTGGGTTCGTACTCGCCCTCAAGAGGCATGGCATCCGTCCCATCGTCGGGCTGTCGGGTCGTCGGCTGACTGACCACAACCAACAACAACATCGTCGCGTCGCGGAATCATCCATGTCCGGTTCGCCCGTCGTGAGCGACGATCCCCGGCCAGAATGCCCGCGCCACCGATCTGGCCGAACTTCACGTCGTCCTTTAGGTGCCCGGGGCATCTAATGAAGATCTGCACGACGCACCCTTCGTCTGCGAGGTCTGCCATGACGGAAACGGAACCGGTCGCCTTCCCCCAGGACCGGACCTGTCCCTACCACCCGCCCACCGCCTACGACCCTCTGCGCGCCGACCGCCCGCTGACCCGGATCACCCTCTACGACGGCCGTGAGGCCTGGCTGGTGACCGGTCATGCCCTCGCCCGCGAACTCCTGGCCGACCAGCGGCTGTCCGCCGACCGGAAGCACCCCGACTTCCCGGCGCCCACCGAGCGGTTCGCCGCGGTGAATAACCGGAGGGTCGCGCTGCTCGGTGTCGACGACCCCCACCACCGGGTCCAGCGCCGGATGATGGTCCCCAGCTTCACCCTGCGCCGGGCCGTCGAACTCCGTCCGCAGATCCAGCGGATCGTGGACGGACTGCTGGACACGATGATCGAGAAGGGGCCGCCGGCGGAGCTGGTGAGCGCCTTCGCGCTGCCCGTCCCGTCGATGGTGATCTGCGCGCTGCTCGGCGTCCCCTACGCCGACCACGACTTCTTCGAGGGCCAGTCGCACCGGCTGCTGCGCGGTCCCAAGGTCGAGGACACCCAGGACGCCCGCAACCAACTGGACGCCTACTTCGAGGAGTTGATCGACCGCAAGCTGGAGCGGACCGAGCCCGGCGACGGTGTGCTCGACGAACTCGTCCACCACCAGCTGCGCGAGGGCGTGCTGGACCGCGCCGAGGTCATCGCCTTCGCGACCATCCTGCTGATCGCCGGCCATGAGACGACCGCGAACATGCTCTCGCTGGGCACCTTCACCCTGCTCCAGCACCCGGAGAAACTGGCCGAGTTGCGCGCCGACCCGGAGCTGATGCCGTCCGCGGTCGAGGAGCTGATGCGCATGCTGTCCATCGCGGACGGGCTGCTGCGCAGGGCGACCGAGGACATCGAGACGGGCGGCGCCACCATCCGCGCGGGCGACGGCGTGGTCTTCTCCACCTCGGTCATCAACCGCGACGAGGACGTCTACCCCGACGCCGACACCCTCGACTGGCACCGCCCGGCCCGCCACCACGTCGCCTTCGGCTTCGGCATCCACCAGTGCCTCGGCCAGAACCTGGCCCGTGCCGAACTCGACATCGCCCTGCGCACCCTCTTCGACCGGCTGCCCGACCTCCGGCTCGCCGCCCCGGCCGACGAGATCCCCTTCAAGCCCGGCGACACCATCCAGGGGATGCTGGAACTCCCCGTGACCTGGTAAGAGGCTCCACGCCATGCACATCGACATCGACAAGGACGTCTGTATCGGCGCCGGCCAGTGCGCGCTGTCCGCCCCGAAGGTCTTCACCCAGGACGACGACGGCTTCAGCGCGCTGCTGCCCGGCCGCGAGGACGGCGGCGGCGACCCGATGGCCCGGGAGGCGGCCCGGGCCTGCCCGGTCGGCGCCATCACCGTGACCGACGCCTGAGACCGGTTCGGTCCGGCGGCTGAGGCCCGTCGACCCGTCGGCCCGACGGGTCGACGGGCCGACGTCGGGGCTGGGCGCGGTCAGCGGGTGCGGCCCGGGTCCGGCGCGACCGGCGGCGCGGCCCAGCAGCGTCGACGGCCGGGCCTCAGCCGGGCAGACTGCCTGCCGTGCTCCAGCGGCTTCAGCGGGGCGGACCGCCGGGCTTCGGCGGCTTCAGCGGTTTCGGCGGGGTCCCCGCTGGGGTTCGGCAGGAGCTACGGCTGAGACCCGTTCGGGGCCGAGGACCTGGACTCAGCCGGACCGCAGCAGCTGTCGAGCCGCCTCGCGCGCCTCGCGTGCGGGCCGGGTACTTCCCGAGATGCCCGCGGTCACCATCGCCCCCTCGGCCAGCAGGAAGAGCTGCCCGGCCAGCGCGCCGGGCAGCCCCGCCCCCGCCACCAGCTCGCCGAGGTACTCCCTGAACGCCCGCTTGTGCGCCCGCACCTGGGTCGCCACCCGCTCCGACGTGGCGCCCAGCTCGCCGTAGGAATTGATCCACGCGCAGCCGCGGAACCCGTCCTCGCCGAACCACTCCTCCAGCCAGTCGAAGACCGCCAGGATCCGCTCCTCGGGCTCCTCCCGCCGCGCCACGAACTCGGCGAGCCGCCCGCGCCAGCGCTCGTCCCGCCGCTCCAGATACGCCTCCACCAGCTGCTCCTTGGCCGGGAAGAGCTGGTAGAGCCGTTTGAGCGAGAGTCCCGACGCGCCCCGGATGTCGTCCATGCCGACCGACTGGACGCCCCGCCCGTAGAACAACTCCTCGGCGGCGTCCAGCGCCTGCGCCCGGGCGGCCGAGCTGTCCATAACGGCCATGCCGTGAACCACCTCTTCCTTCTGTTCCTTGACGCGAGAACCAGCGTTCTCCTACGGTAGCAGCCGAGGCGAGAACGCTCGTTCTCGCCGTCCCTCGTTGTCCCTCGCCGAGGAGGAACCATGGCCGACCGCCCGCCCCTGCCGCCCTTCACCCGTGAGACCGCCGCGCAGAAGGTGCAGGCCGCCGAGGACGCCTGGAACACCCGGGACCCGCGGAAGGTGGCGCTCGCCTACTCGGAGGACTCGGTGTGGCGCAACCGCGACACCTTCGTCACCGGCCGCGCCGAGATCGAGGAGTTCCTGACCGCCAAGTGGGAGCGCGAGCTGGACTACGCCCTGCGCAAGGACCTGTGGGCCTTCGACGGCAACCGCATCGCCGTCCGCTTCCAGTACGAGTGCCGGGACGCCGACGGCCGGTGGTGGCGCTCGTACGGCAACGAGCTGTGGGAGTTCGACGGGCACGGCCTGATGACCCGCCGTGAGGCCAGCATCAACGACGTGTCGATCGAGGAGAAGGACCGCCGTATCCACGGCCCCCGACCGGAGTCCGAGCGAGGCGAGTCCTTCCCGCTCGCATAGGGTGCCGGGGTGAGCGAACAGGCGGAGCACCAACCCGGGAAACCGTTCCTCTACGTCGTCGTCTGCGCCGCCGGTATCGCCGCGGACGTCGGCGAGTTGATCACCGCCGCGCAGGAGCGGGACTGGGAGGTCGGTGTGATCGCCACGCCCGTCGCCATGAACGGCTTCTTCGACACCGAGGCGGTTCGGGCACAGACCGGGCGCCCCATACGCTCGGCCTGGCGCACCCCGGGCGAGCCGCGCCCCTTCCCGCCGCCGGACGCGGTCGTGGTCGCGCCGGCCACCTTCAACACCGTCAACAAGTGGGCGGCCGGCCTCGCCGACACCCTCGCCGTGGCCACCCTCTGCGAGTCCTACGGCCTCGGTGTCCCGGTCGCCGTCCTGCCGTGCGTGGCCGACGCGCTGGCCGCCCATCCCGCCTACCAGGACAGCCTGATCCGCCTGCGGGGCATGGGCGTCCGCTTCGGCGAGCCCTACTCCGGCGAGCCCGGACAGGACGGCACACGGCCGGAGTTCGGCTGGCGGACGGCGCTGGACCTGCTCGGGCGGCGGTGACCTTCAGCCCTCCGGCGCGACGACGTACGCTCCCCTCTGGTACCCCCATACCGAAGGCAGGAGCGGTGACGATGCAGTACGTGAAGCTCGGTTCGACGGGCCTGGACGTCTCGAGGATCTGTCTGGGCTGCATGACCTACGGCCTGCCCGACCGAGGCACCCACGAGTGGACGCTCGACGAGGAGGCCTCCCGTCCGTTGATCCGGCAGGCGCTGGACGCCGGGATCAACTTCTTCGACACGGCGAACGTCTACTCGGACGGCACCAGCGAGGAGATCGTCGGCAAGGCGCTGCGCGACTTCGCCAACCGCGACGAGATCGTGCTCGCGACCAAGGTGCACGGCCGGATGCGCCCCGGGCCCAACGGGGCGGGCCTGTCCCGCAAGGCCGTCATGACCGAGATCGACCACAGTCTCAGCCGCCTCGGCACCGACTACGTCGACCTCTACCAGATCCACCGTTTCGACCCGCACACCCCGGTCGAGGAGACCATGGAGGCCCTGCACGACCTGGTGAAGGCGGGCAAGGTCCGCTACATCGGGGCCAGTTCGATGTTCGCCTGGCAGTTCTCCAAGATGCAGTACACCGCCGAGCGGCACGGCTGGACCAAGTTCGTGTCCATGCAGAACCACTACAACCTCCTCTACCGCGAGGAGGAGCGCGAGATGCTGCCCCTCTGCGCCGACCAGCGTGTCAGCGCCCTGCCCTGGAGCCCGCTCGCCCGAGGCCGCCTGACCCGCGACTGGGGCACCGTCACCGAGCGCAGCGCCAACGACGACTTCGGCAGCCGTCTCTACTCGGACGGCGACCGCACCATCGTCGAGGCGGTCACCCGTATCGCCGGCGACCGCGGTGTCCCCCGTGCGCAGGTGGCCCTGGCCTGGCTCCTGCACCGGGACACGGTGGCGGCGCCGATCGTCGGAGCCGCCAAGCCGGGGCACATCGAGGACGCGGTGGCCGCCGTGGAACTGGAGCTCAGCGACAAGGAGATCGAGGAGCTGGAGCAGCCGTACGCCCCGCACCCGATCGTCGGGCACAGCTGATCAGTGGGGTCCGTGCGGTGCGAACTCCGTGCCGCACGGACCCGCGCCCTCGCTCTCCGCCAGCGTGACCCGCTCGCCGTTCATCGACAGCGTGCGGTAGTAGTGCCCGATGCGTTCGGCGGAGCGCCCCACGTAGTGGCCGATGAAGGAGCGCCGGAAGCGGTCGGCCGTCCGGTTCGGCTGCGATCCGTGCACCAGGCTGCCGTTGAAGAACAGGACGTCGCCGGGTGCCATGTCGACCGGCACGGTGGCCAGCCCCGGCGGCGGTGCCACGTACTCCCGCGCGAACGACGCCGCCGCGTCCGCCTCCTCGGGGCAGAACAGGTCCATCAGGTGCGTCCCCGGCACCACTTCGAGACCGCCGTTGTCCCGGTCGGTCACATCGCACGCCACCCACGCGGCCACGCAGGTCCCCGGCTCCACCCGCAGATAGAAGTTGTCCTGGTGCAGCGCCTGCCCCCGGGCCCCCGGCGGCTTGAAGTAGAACATGCTCTGCGCGGCCAGCACCTCCTCCCCGAGCAGTACCTCCAGCACGCCCCGCAGCCGCGCGTCCAGCAGCACACCCCGCGCGACCTCGTTGATCTCGTGCGGATGCATCACCCGCGGATACGCGGCCAGCGGATCCCCGCCCGGCCGCGGCTCGAAGTGCCCCGGCACCCGCCCGGCCGCGTGCAGCGCCGCGAACTCCCCGCACAGGCGGTCGATCTCGTCGCGGCCGAACAGCCCGCGCACGACGGTGAACCCGTCGTCCAGGAACCGCCGCAGACCGTCCCGCGTCAGGACGGAGCCGCCAGTGGCCTCGATATCCGTGGCTGTCGTGCGTACCCTCCTCGGTGAAGTGTCCTCCGCCGTGAAACGCTAGGCTGTCGCGCCCTGGAGGACGATGCCCGTGGACGCTGACGCATTGCCCGACACTGCTGCGCCGCCGCCCGGCCTGGTGGTGATCGGCCACTACGACCAGCCCCAGGGGTACGCGATCAACCGCCCCCGCGGAGCCGAGAGCTGACTCCTGCTCTGGACGACCGGCGGCCGCGGCCGAGTGCGTCAGGGGGCGGCGCAGACGGGCGCCCGCCCGGGGGACCTCGTGGTGCTCGCGCCCGGCAGGCCGCACCACTACGGCGTCGAACCGGACGCCCCCGCCTGGCGGTTCTGGTGGGTCCACTGCCAGGCGCGCCCCTCCTGGACCCCGTGGCTGCGCCCGTACGAGACCGGCGACGGGCTCCACGCCGTCACCCCGACCCCGGCCGGTCTGCACGGGCGCGTCGAGGCGGCCTTCCGGCGGATGCTCGCGGACGCCCGCTGGACGGGTGGTGAACCGCCACCGCCGCCACCGCCGCCCGCGCCGCCGGGCGACCGGGTCGCCGTCGCGCACAGCGCCGCCGCCCGCGAACTCGCCCTGTCCGCCGTGGAGGAGGTGGTCCTGCTCACCGCCGCCTCCGCCCGGCCTCCGGTGCGCCGGCACGGCGTCGACGCCCGGGTGGAGCGGGCCGAGGCGCTGATCGCCGCCGATCCGGGTGCCCCGCACACCGTCCGCTCGCTCGCCGCGAGCGTCTCCCCGTCGCCCTCCCGCCTCGCCCACCTGTACACCCAGCAGCTGGGCCGGTCCCCGATGCGGGCGCTGCGCGAGGCGCGGCTGCGGCACGCCGCCCGGCTGCTGGAGGGCAGCGACCTCTCCGTCGAGCGGGTGGCCGCGGCCTCCGGCTTCGCCAGCCCCTTCCACTTCAACCGGGTCTTCCGTGCCCGCTACGGTGTACCGCCCGGTGCGTACCGGGCGGGGCCAATGGTTGAGGAGTGAAGCAAGGGGCCCCGGCGGGCACCGGAGAAGGCGAGACGGGGGAGGTCGTCGAATGGTTTCGCGGGGAGAAGGCGCGCCTCACGGGGAATCCTCTTCCCGAACAGCTGACTTTCCGTCAAAATTCCGCACCGGGCGCGCTGTGCACAAAACCGCGAGATCTCTTGTTAGGCATCCCTGACCTGTGCAAAGGTGTGCACCGTCAGTGCACAGACAATCCATATTCCCCCTGTGTGCGCGAGGCGTCCCCCGTTCGTCCCCGAGCTCCAAAAGAGCTTCCCCTGGCGGCCGTTCGAGACGCCGAATCCTGTACGTCTGGGCCTCGCCGCGGTGACGGCGGGTCCCCATACCGCTTGGTATGGACTTTTATGCCGCATGGCCCCGGAAGGAATGCAGCCGTGAAAGACGCCGGTCTGTCGAATTCCCCCAAGTCCGACCGCCGGTTCGAGGTGACGGACGAACAGCTGAGCGCCGAACTCAAGAAGTGGACGGGATCGACGCCCGCGCTGCAGCCCGTCGGTGAACTCCTCGACCGGCACTGGGAGGCGGGATTCGCGTACGCCCGGCTGTGCACCGACGGCGCCCCTTCCGCGGGCATGCTCACGACCGCCGCGTTCACCCGGCTCTTCGGCGAGACCCTCCGGCAGAACGGCCCCACCTCCGCCTGGCGCCCCCAACTCCTGGTCACCGTCCGGCGTATCGCCGCGGAGTGGGACAACGACCACCGGCGCGAGCACCTCCACCCCGAGCTGCGCTCCGGCGGCGGGGACCGTGTCGCCGCCCGCCTGCTGCCGCACTCCGACCGGAGGCTGCTGTCCGGCGCCTTCCAGCGGCTGCAGCAGTCCGCCCGCTGCCTGCTGTGGCACGTGGAGGTCGAGGCCGAGCCGATCGAGATACCCGGTGGGCTCCTCGGCCTCGACGCCGAGGACGCCCGCGTCGAACTCGGGCGGGCCCGCGACCGGCTGCGCGAGGAGTGCCTCCAGGTCCACCGCGAACTCGCCCCCGAGCAGGAGTGCCGCCGCTACCTGCGCATGCTCGACGTCACCTACCGGCGCGGCGGCCTCGACGTCGACCCCGACCTCGCCGAGCACCTCGCGCGCTGCAGACACTGCCGGCACACCGCCGACCAACTCGCCCAGTTCAACCACGGACTGGGCCTCGCCCTGGCCGAGGCGGTCCTGGGCTGGGGCGCGCAGGCCTATGTGGAGTCCCGGATCGCCGGCCCCGTCGAGGGCGGCGCCCCATTGCCCCCGGAGGTGCGGCCCCGGGTGATGCCGGGCGAGTCCTTCTTCGGGCCGGCCGGAGAGTCCTTCGCCGCGGCGGGCGGCGGGACTTCCGCCGCGCGACCGCCGGCCCCCGCGCCCGACGGCCGTGGCGCCTCCCGCCGCTCGGACCGCACGGCCGCCCGGCGCGCCGCGGCCCGCAGACGCAACCTCGCCGTGGCCGTCCTCACGGTGAGCGGCCTGGTCGTCCTCCCGCTGGTCCTGTGGTCCGTGCTCGGCTCCGGCGACAGCGGCACCACGGCCGACGGCGGCGGCCGCCCCTCCGACACCCCCAGCACCGGCAAGGCCACCGCGAGCGCCGACCCGTCCTTCATCAGCGCCGCAGAGGCCGCACAGGGCGACGTCCAGGGCAGGCTGCACGACCTGGACTCCGGGCTGTGTGTCGCCGTCGTCGGCAAGAAGGCCGTCAAGGGCGCCGAGACCGGCCTTGCCTCCTGCTCCTCGGACAACACCCAGCAGTGGCGCTACGAGACCGACGGCCGGCTGCGCAGCGTCGCCGACCCCGACCTCTGCCTCGACTCCCACCTCGCCTACTCGGTCGTCCTCGCCCCGTGCGCGAGCACCGACCAGAAGAACATCCGCTACGACTTCACGCTCCAGGGCACCCTGGTACCGCGCTGGAACCAGGACCTGGGCCTGACGCCCGCAGCGACCGACGGCTCGGGCGCGCTGGTCGTCAAGACCCGCGAGGACAGCACCGTCCAGCGCTGGGCGTTCGACACCTCGAAGGCCGACCTGCAGATGCAGGTCGTCAACTGGGACGCCGACACCACCCCCGTGCCCGTCCCGAAGGCCACGCCCAAGGCCTCGAAGAAGCCGGCCGCCCCACCGACCCCGTCGGCGAAGCCGACGACCGCGCCCCCCACGCCGAGCCCCTCGTTCCCGTCGAACTCCTACTGCTACTACAACCCGTCCGCCTGCGGCTGGAGCGGCGGCGGAGGCTGGGGCGGCGGTTACGGCGGCGGGGGCTGGGGCGGCGGCTACGGCGGCGGACCCCGCTGACCGTCCGGCTCAGCCGACCACCTGCAGCGACAGCCACAGCGCTGCGACGGCAGCCACCAGCGCGGCCGGGGTGGCGAGCAGGCCGAGCCGGGTGAACTCCCCGAGGTCCACGTCGTGTTCGTGCCGGTGCACGATCCGCCGCCACAGCAGGGTGGCCAGCGATCCGGCGTAGGTCAGGTTCGGGCCGATGTTCACCCCGAGCAGCACCGCCAGCACCGCACCGGGACCGGCCCCGGCGGTCAGCGGCAGCAGGACCAGCACCGCGGGCAGGTTGTTGATCAGGTTCGCCAGTACGGCGGCCAGCGCGGCGATGCCGAGCAGCGCCAGCGGGCCGGAGCCGGAGGGCAGGACGTGGTCGAGGGCGTCGGCGAGGCCGTTGTCGACCACGGCCCGCACGACGATCCCGAGCGCCAGCACGAACGCCAGGAACGCCGGCGAGGAGGCCCGCACCACCGACAGCGGGCCGGCCTTGCGTCGTACGAGCGCGCGGCCGGCCAGCACCAGCGCGCCCGCCGTGGCCACCCACGCCGGGTCCACCCCGACCGCGGAGGCCACGACGAACCCGGCGAGCGTGCACCCCACGGTGACCAGCGCGAACAGGGGCAGATCGGGCGCCTCGCCGGGGTCGGGGGAGTCGGCGGTGGTGCTCAGGTCGTTCCTGAAGAAGCGCCGGAGGACCAGGTACTCGGCGCCGATCGCCACGAGCCACGGCAGCGCCATCAGCGCCGCGAACCGGGTGAAGCTCAGCCCACTGGTCTCGAACGCCAGCAAGTTCGTCAGATTGGAGACGGGCAGCAGGAGCGAGGCCGTGTTCGACAGATGCGCGCAGGCGTAGAGATGCGGCCGGGCTCGGACACCCGCTCGGGCGGCGGTGGCGAACACCACCGGCGTCAGCAGCACCACGGTGGCGTCCAGGCTGAGTACGGCCGTGATCGCCGAGGCCAGGACGAACACCGCGGTCAGCAGCCGCACCGGGGAGCCCGCCGCCCGGCGCGCCATCCATGCCCCGCACGCCTGGAAGAGCCCCTCGACGTCGCAGAAGTGGGCCAGCACCAGCACCGCCGCGAGAAACCCGACCACCGG
>Ga0182008_10000518_pt1 | contig 28983 bp, 20 predicted proteins | sample Sormic07211129_1_FD_120482 | JGI IMG/M metagenome (GOLD analysis project Ga0182008, IMG submission 120482) | Rhizosphere microbial communities from Sorghum bicolor, Mead, Nebraska, USA - 072115-129_1 metaG | ecosystem: Host-associated > Plants > Roots > Rhizosphere | place: USA: Nebraska...
CGGACCATAATTATTGGCTAAATCGAAATGGGTAATTCCATTGTTAAAAGCCGTGTAAATGAGGTTTTTGCTATTTTCAAAAACGTTTACGTGGCCAAAATTATGCCATAAGCCCAATGAGATGGCAGGCAGTTTCAAGCCACTGTTTCCACAACGGCGATATGGCATTTTCTCGTAACGATCGGTTGAAATGATGTGATTCATATTTGGGTTTTGATTGTCGCAATAATAATCAGTTTTGGTGGATTTTAATCAGTATTGGCTAATATATTATCAGCTTTTCAGTTGTAATTAAAAACCGGGTAGTCAGGTTATTGAAAATAGCAGAAAAAAACCAATGAAAATTTTCCTAAATAGCTAGAGAAGCAATACCGGTGAAAAGGACATTCCTTTCACTTAAATAAAGATCATTTAACTTGTACTTCTACATTTTGCCATCACCATTCTACAAATTGTATCGTTAAGGTTCTATCAAGTAAAAAAAAATCATGTATGTGCTTCCTTAATTCATCTAAATCGTTTTATTTGTAAAATAATGCCATATATTTACAATTGAATCTAAACCAAATATTCTAAATAATGAAACCACAATTGTTATTCTCACTGGGTATGCTAGCTGCTGTAGGATTTGCATCCTGCCAATCCGGAACTCAAAAATCATCCTCAACCGATACCTTGAAAAGCGATGCTGTAGCCGTTGTAAAACTAGTTGCAGATTCTTTCAAAAAAGTAATCGATGGTAAACAAACGGCTTTGTACACGTTAAGGAATAAGAGCGGTGCCGAAGCCCTTTTTACCAATTACGGTGGTCGCCTGGTTAGCTTGTTGGTGCCTGACAAGCGCGGTAAAATGGTAGATGTAGTGGTGGGTTTTAAAAGCATTAGTGATTACGAAAAGTCTACCGAACCTTATTTTGGCGCAACCATTGGCCGTTATGGTAATCGCATTGCAAAAGGAAAATTTACGCTTGAAGGTAAAACCTATTCTCTTTTTACCAATAACGGGCAGAATACCCTTCATGGCGGTAAAAAAGGTTATCAGTATGTAGTTTGGGATGCCAGCCAACCCAATGCCAATACTTTGGTACTGCATTATCTGTCGAAAGATGGCGATGAAAATTTTCCCGGTAATTTGGATGTCAAAGTCACCTATACGTTGACAGCTGATAATGAATTGAAAATGGATTACGAAGCCAGAACGGATAAAACGACCGTTGTAAATTTAACCAATCATGCTTTTTTTAATTTGAATGGCGACGGAAGCGGCGAAATTTTGAACCATGAATTGCAGATTTATGCCGATGAATATACTCCCGTTGATTCAACTTTAATCCCGACGGGAAAAATAGAAAAGGTGAAGGGCACACCCTTCGATTTTACCACTGCAAAAACTATTGGTGCGCGCATAAATGATCAAAACGAGCAGTTAACTTTTGGTAAAGGTTATGATCACAATTATGTACTTAATAAAACCAAAGCCATGGGCATGTTCCACGCTGCTACCGTAAAAGGAGATCAATCGGGCATTGTAATGGATATTTATACCCAGGAGCCAGGTTTACAGTTTTACAGCGGAAATTTCATGCAAAGCAAAAATACCTTTAAAACTGGCGCTAAAGATGATTTTAGAACGGCAATTGCGATTGAAACACAGCACTTTCCTGATTCACCAAATCAGCCTGCTTTTCCGTCAACGGTTTTAAAACCTGGGCAGCTATACAAAACAAGCTCAATATATAAATTTACGAAATAGCCATTTGGGCAATTGCTTCGTTGCTGAATGATAAAATAAATACGGTCTGTAAATAAACAGGCCGTATTTATTTTTAAAGAAGTTCCTGTAGAACAGGGTCTGTATAATCTTCGATAAAAGCAAGAATGTTATGATAAGCCGAAAATTCTTCGCGGTTGTGCATGGTTGTTAATACCACACATTTCATCCCGGCATTTTGCGCAGCTTCAACACCTTTTGGCGCATCTTCAAAAACAATACACTGGTTGGCCTGAAAACCTAAAATTTGAGCCGCTTTGGTAAAGGTTTCCGGATCTGGTTTACTATGCACCACGTCTTCAGCACTTACTATGGCTGCAAAATAGGCATGTAAATTTAAGTTATCAAGTACAAAATTAATGTTAAAAGGAATAGCGGCCGAGCCAATGGCCATTTGAATACCCGATTGTTTTGCTTTTTCCAGAAAATCGCCTAACCCGGCTATCAGTGCCAAATGCTTTTTATATGCGGCCTGATACCGATGTTCTTTCTCGATGGAAATCTGATCAATTTGTTCCTGCGAGAAATGGCCAACGCCAAAAACACGTTCCAACAGATCCTGGTTTTTACCATACATCTGTTTTTTAACGGCATCAAAGCTTATACTGGCACCTAAATCATGTGTAAGTATATCATGCCAGGCACGGTTGTGAAAAGCCATATCATTAATCATGGTACCGTTTAGATCAAAAAGAAAGGCTTTAGGTTTATCGTTCATCATAGCAGCAAAATTATCAGATTTTTTTGTCATTAGGTAAAATACATGATCAATAGAGAAATAACTAATTTTTTCGTAAACAGTGCCGGAAATAACAGCCAGAGAAATAAATTTCCAAATGTAATTTTTGGCTCTTATGCTCGTTTCTATGTTTTAAAAATCTTGTATTCAAGTATAAATTGCACATTTAAAACCTCAGGATAAATATGACGACCGATGTCGACGATGAAGCTGATGCACTTATCAAATATTTAAACGAGTTGCATCCATTAAGTAAAGAAGTAATTGATCGAGGGGAAAAAGAAATTTTTAAAATAGCTGTCCGTAAGAACGAAATTTTGACGAACTTAAGTGGCTGTAATGGAGACTGTTTATTCTTTATTGTTAAAGGTTTGGTACGGGCGTTTATATTGGATGAAGGGAAAGACATCACGGCATGGCTGATAGATGAAAATCACTTGATTGGACAGATCAGAAATCCCGGAACATGCATAACAACCTATCAGGAACAATATCAGGCACTGGAAAACTCTATACTGCTGATATTACCGTATCGCTTTATTGACGAGATCTACGTTCAATATCCTGAAACCAATATCTTGGCCAGAAAATTACTGGCTGTCCACTGCCACATGTCGCAAGAGCGATCTATCTTATCACGAATCCCTTCCGCAGAAATTAGATACAAACAATTTAAGATAGGGTATCCAACTATAAAGTCAAGGGTTCCGCTGAAATTTTTGGCCAGCTACCTGGGGATACGTATAGAAACCTTAAGCAGGTTAAGGAAGAAAGAAAAACTGCAGGAAAAAACTTAATATTTTTTGTCTTTAAAATAAAAGTAACAAAGGGGGAATAGGCAAATTAAGCCCAGCAGAAAACCACCTACTGTATCTGTAAACCAATGTGCCCCCAGGTAAATTCTGGATGGGGCAATGGTAATCATCAAAAATGCTGAAATGTAGGTTACTATATTTCTGGTTAGTTTAGGCACATCTTTCAAAGTGTTCATCAAAATTATCAAAAATCCAAAGAAGAGTGTGTAAGAAAGTACGTGGCCACTTGGATAACTTTGGAAACGGTTAACTTCTACCAGGCGCACGTAAAATGCTGTTGGGCGCGGGCGGTTGATTACATTTTTTATACCCAGAATAACCAATCCGGATAATAAAACCGTCGAAATGAAGATTCCTTCACGTTTATATTTCTGCTGATAAAATATGGCAGCCACTATCACTACTGAAAGTAGTGAGTAGGGAAGTTCGCCAAAAAAGCTAATGGCCAGCATTAATTGATCTAACCAATCGGTGTGGTATTGCTGGATAAACAACGAAGTTTTAATGTCAAAATCAACTATGGGATGTTGTGCAATAAAAAAACTTAGACCAGTAAAAGCAGCAATGAGTAAGATGAGTATAAAGATTAGCGTACTTCGTTTTAAAGGCATAGGTGTAGTGATAAAAGCCAAAACTATGGATTTTATGCCAATAGATGCAAACTGTTTCTCTTTTTAAAATTGTTGTGAATAATAAGCAAGGCCTGTGAAATGTTGATTTTAGCGATAAGTAATTGAAATCGCCAATAGGATTCATCCAGAAAATTAGACGATTCATAAAGGAAATACACCTATCTGTATAATCTATTGGGAGATGTTAGAATGATTTTCAATCTTCGAACCAGATAATAAGGATATCTATGCTTACGAAGTTGGCAGGATTAGTTTCTGCCAACTGAATAAGCACACTTTTCGACGATTTACTTCAAATTATACTTTTTGTATTGACGCTTCGGCCCAAGCCCACCTCCTTTAAACAAGGAGGTGCTTAGGTTGTATCCACATTTCCCATTTTAGCATTGGTTTTTAAACAATTTTCAATACTTCTGGTTTTCTTAACTAATGGAGCCCAAACCATATCAAGAGGAAGAAGATATTAAAGTTCCCCGCTTTGAGGAAAGTGCTGGTTTTTACACCACTACACAGCGGAGTAAAAACATGTCTAAAATTAAGGCGAAAAATAGTTTGCCAGAGTTGAGACTACGCAAAGCGCTTTGGGCTAAAAATGTTAGGTTCAGGCTCCATCCTAAAAATTTTCCGGGCAAACCAGATTTGGTTATTAACAAATACAGGCTTGCCATATTTGTTGATGGCGATTTTTGGCACGGTTACAAATGGGAAGAAAAGAAATCTGCTATAAAGACAAACCCTGGTTTTTGGATTCCGAAGATTGAACGAAACATACAGCGCGATAAATATGTGAACCGGCAGCTAAATGCTAAAGGTTATACGGTGATGCGGTTTTGGGAAAATGAAGTGAATGAACATTTGACTGCTTGTGTTAATCAGGTTTTACTTTATATCGAAGCAGCGAAAGCTGCAACTATACCCCGGTTTGATGATTAATGGACGATCCGGCCATTTATGGATGCTGTTTTTCGAAATTACCATTTGGATGTCAGGTAATTTTTGCGGCTATCCGGTTAATATCCGTAATTTGGCTTTTAAATTTGCAACATACAAATGCCAGTACTGATGAAGACCAAATTATTTTCTTTCCTGTTTTTCCTTTTATTTGTTATTCAGTTATATGCAGAATATACCGACAGTGTTCAGCTGCGTACGTTTGCCAGGCCATTAATAGTTATTGTGCTTTTAGCGTGGCTTTATCTTGGCACAAATTTGAAAGGGCGTTTCCATAAACGGATTTTTACAGGATTGATTTTTGCATGGACCGGCGATATTTTATTGCTGTTTCAAAACGATAAACCAGGTTTTTTTTTATTTGGCTTAACCGCATTTGTAGTTTGCCATATTTTTTACATCAGGGCATTTACACTTGATCATAAATCTAACCCTAATCACAAAACACCCTATTTTTTATGGGTTGTAGGTGCTTTTGCTATTTTCTGCTCGGGATTGTTCTTCTACCTGCAGCCTAACCTGGGGCCCATGCAATTCCCGGTTTTGATGTATGCCATTATCATTACCATTATGGCTATAATGGCCTATAATCGATATGGTAAAGTAAACATTTTTAGTTTTAAACTCATTTTGTATGGGGCATTGTTTTTCCTGTTGTCTGATACCATTTTAGCAATAAATAAGTTTGCTCAGCCTATTCCACAAAGCGGGGCTTTAGTTATGGCGACTTATATGATGGCGCAGTATCTGTTGGTATATGGGACAATTTCGAGGCAGCTGGTGGTAACGAGAACAGAAATATAGTTTATCTTTTTTTGAAAAGAAAGGTTCAATAGTAATTTGTTGCTGTAGCGCTGCGCTCGTTCCGGTTTTTTTTAAACGTGCTGTTAGTGGCACTGAATTGGGTGGGAATGTATCGGCAGCAGATGCTTTTTAAGTAACATTAACAGCCTCCAAAAATCATTGCCAGGAGGAGCTTGGAAGCGATTGATTATGCTAATCATCTTGTTGTAAAGATTGCTTCCCCAAAAAGTCTGGACAAGCTGTTGGCTGAAAAATAGTTAAAGCAATGACGATCCTCAGGGAATTATTGCTATCAAATTCTACTGTTATCGATATTGATTTTTTTGAAATAACTTATCCATCAGTATAATAGGGTAGTTAAAGATTGGCCCAACCTTTAACCTCATTATCCTCTACCTTCCACCATTCTTTTCTTTATCCAAAACCGTAAAAACCTGCACCAGTCTTTCTCCATTTTCGTCAACGAGTGTTAAAGTATGTTTGCCGGGTGGCGGACTAATGGCCAATTGATGAAAATTAGTGGTGGTGCTTACATATTCGTTATCAATGTGCCAATATATTTTAGCAGCTGGATTTCTGTGCGCTGCATTGATCACGATTTTACCTCTCGATCCATCCAGTTCTAAGGGAATATAAACTATTGCATTATTTTTAGGGTAAATCACTTCCATTACGCTGTTCCCACCCGAAAGGTCACAACCAGCTTTAAAAGGAGGAAGCGATTTATAATCACTGTTTTTTATTTTATAATAATATTCCATTGCTGGCGGCAAAATAAACCAGCTTTTGTGTTGCATTTGTGTTGTACGTTCACATTGGTCGGTAACCCTGAAAGTACCTGTTTTGTCTAAATGAACCAATTTGTGAAAAGGGCAGATCGCTGTCTTTTCTCCAGCAGCGGGAACAAGTTCCTGGGTTACGTCTGTGCAATATTCTCCGGCTTTATAACCACTTTGTTTACATATGTTAAGTTTTTTGAGTTTGGTTACGGGTGTTTCGAACCATTTACCATTGGGTAACAATCTAAAAATATCAAAGAGCACCGGAGCAGCGGCTTCTACGCCCACCAATCCCGGCCGGCCTTCGCCATCGGCATTGCCCACCCAAACGCATACCACATAATTTGGTGTTAAGCCTATGGCCCAGGCGTCGCGAAAACCGAAACTGGTACCTGTTTTCCAGGCTACCCGCTGTGAAGAAGAAAATTGTTCCCACAAGCCTTCATCTCCGGGCCGCATCACTTCTTCCATCGCATTAAAAGTTGCCCATAATGCACCATGATCTAAAAATGAATTGCGCTGGTAGTCTTTTTCTTCTTTAGTTTTATAATTAAAATAGGTTGCCGGTTTATAATCTCCGGGATCATAAAGTCCCTTATACGTATTAAAATGGTTTAGTGTGCGCACCATCCCCATATAAGTATTGGCCAGATCCCACATGGTCACCTCACTGCCACCTAAAATTAACGATAAGCCATAATGATCTGCCGGCTGGTTCAATGTTCCTATTCCCAGTTTTTTTAATTTATCGTAAAAACGTTCGTATTTATATTGCTGCAACATTTTAACTGCAGGAATATTTAATGATCGGCTCAGCGCTTTATCAGCAGCAATAGCGCCATCATAACCCAGGTCGTAATTTTGTGGTGAATAGCCCGCTATTTGCGTAGGGATATCCGGAATTAAGGTATGCGGCAAGACGAAGCCATCGTTCATCATACTGGCATAAAGCAATGGTTTTAAAGTACTGCCAGGGCTCCGGGGAGCTTTAATCATATCTACATGACTTTGCAATTCCGTATTTTCGGGTTGATAGATATTACCTGCATAACTTACAACCTGGCCACTTTTGGCATCGAGTACCAGGGCTGAGATATTGTTGATGTCGTTTGCCCGATAGCGGTTATTGTATCTTTTTAATATCGAATTAACTTTTAGCTGTATATTTTCATCCAGTGTAGAAGTAATTCTGGTAGACGGAATATCAAGATTTGTGCGTTCTACTTTAAAACGGTTCAACAGGTGTGGAGCATTTTGGGGCAGGGGCATAGGCTTGCCCGGAACAGGCTCCAGTTTCGATAAGTTGGCGGTTGCCTGATCGATATATTTCAACTGAGCCAGCTTATCCAAAAGATCATTCCTTTTTTTGACAAGCCTGGTTGAGTTTTTTCCGGGATGAACCAACGATGGGCTGTTGGGAAGAACGGCTAATGTGGCCATTTCACCCCAGGAAAGCGTTTTAGCATCGCGACCATAATACCGCCAGCTGGCCGCTTCCAAACCTACCACATTACTGCCAAAAGGTGCATTGGCTGCGTACAAGCCTATAATTTCTTCCTTTGAATATTTTATTTCCAGGCGGACAGCTAAAATCACTTCCAATAATTTTTGCCAAAGGGTTCGGTCTTGTTTTCGGGATAAACGAATGACCTGCATGGTTAAGGTACTGCCACCACTTACTACACTTTTGGCGATCCAGTTTTGTCGCATAGCCCGGCTCATGGCCAATAGATCTACGCCGAAGTGTTTGTAAAATCGCTTATCTTCAAAAGCAATAATACAATCCTTAAATTTTACGGGAACACTATCCGCTACGGGAAAACGCCACTGTCCGTCGCTCGCAATTGCAGCACTTAATAAATGACCATTGCTGGCCTCAATAACATAGGAGGTAGGTGTTTTGAAAAGCTTAGCAGGTAAAGCTAAGAGAAATGCCAAAAGCAGGGCAACACAGATGAGATCGGAAATGAGTACTGCTTTTTGGATTCTGTTCATTTAATTTCTATAAATTTCGGTTCGTGAAGACACGGACCGGAGCTTGTTTTTAGTATTTGTTCGTTATAGTGTTGATCAAATGCCATGGATCATGTCTCCATGAAACTTATTACTGATTTTGTTCATTTGATTTTTATAAGTTTCGGTTCGTAAAGACACGAACCGAGGCTGAGGCTTTCTATTTATGAAAAAATCCAGTTAATTAATAGTTTAAATTTCGGTTTGTGAAGACACAAACCGAGGATCCGGTAGAACCATTGCTTGAACTAAATGCCATGGTTCGTGTATCCACGAACCATTGTTGAGTTTTATTCATTTGATTTTATAAATTTCAGTTCATGAAAGACATGAACCGGGGCTGGCAAAGTTAAAAAGCCATGATTCGTGTCTCCACGGACCATTTTTGAATTTTGTTCATTTGATTTTTATAAGTTTCGGTTCGTGTGTCCATGAACCATGCTTACTGTTTAAAATTCTAATCTTAAATCTTTTAAAAATGAATAATCAGATTCATTCTTTTCATAAAAAGAGGCAGACGAATATAAATAATCTTCAGGATCTTTCGCTAATTGCCACTTTTCTGTACAAGGATTGTTGTGCAGATAATCTAACTTTTGATAAGCAATTTCTGGTGTGTATAAATGTATTGCTAGTGAATCTCGCTGCCAAAATTCATAATTTTTATTAATAGAATTTTTATAATAATAAATAAGCTCATTTGAACTTAATAATTTTTTGAACATGTGCGCTGTATATTTTAAAAATGATCCCTGAACGGATTCTTTGCCATTAAGCTCATTTGTTCGCCAAATTGTATGTATATGATTAGGCATGATAACAAAGGCAAAAATATCAAGTTTACAAAACGTACTCAAATGTTCAAATGAATTTAAAATGATGTGCTTAAATTCATCTTTTTCAAGCAACTTTTGCCACTTGTTGATGGTTGCTGTCCAAAAATAAATTTTTCCAATTTCAATATTACTTTTTCTTCTGGCTTCAAATAATTTATCCATTGATATTAGCTTTATTTTGTTTAAAAATCCAGTTAATTAATAGTTTAAATTTCGGTTTGTGAAGACACAAACCGAGGCCAGTAGAGCCATTGCTTGAACTAAATGCCATGGTTCGTGTCTCCACGAACCATTGTTGAGTTTTATTCATTTGATTTTATAAATTTCGGATCGAGAATACACGAACCGAGGCTTGCGAAGTTAAAATGCCATGGTTCGTGTCTCCACGAACCATTAGCAATAAACTACTTCACCACCTGTACCCATTTACCAGCTTCGGTTGCAGAAATATCATTGTTATACATTGCTTCACATTGAACGGCTGATAAATAGTACCTGCCCAGGTAAGATGCATTAAGCAGTACTTTATACACCAGACTTTCGCCTTCTCGTATATTAAAATAAGTGAAAACGCGATCATCTCTAATGTCCTGATAGGTGAACGGAGATGAAGCCAGGATACTTTCATTATCATTTACCCGGGTATTGATAATTTCCCAGCCTGAAGGAAAAATTTGTGTTAACGCCATCTGTTCGTAGTAACCCATTCTGCCAGGATTTTTTACCGTTACCTCTGCATAGAAATCTGTTCCTTGTTTTAAGGTAGTAGGATCTAAAACTTTTCCGTTCAAACGTTTGTAGGATACGCTCATGTCTAAAACATCAGGGCGGTTAGGTAAAAAGTTGTTCTGTCCGGCAACTGGCTGCCCTTCTAGAACCAAACGGACAAAAAGTACATTATTTCCATTGTTGGTAACCGAAGCTGTGTTTCCCTTAAAGGTTACAGGTGTGCTATTTAGATATTGATTTGAATTTACGGGAGCAGACTTACCATCCAATACATATTGATATTGCAACTTATTGGCCGATTGGTTTGATCCACAAAATTTAGCGATAGCCAGCAAACTATAAGCGGTTGTTTGTGTACTATACCACGTGTTTTCACCTAATTTGGCCGCTAAAGGCTGCAATAAACTGGCGGCTTTTGCTTTCTGACCCAGTAGAGTTAAGGTTTCTAAAATCATGGCTTCGTCGCGGATATCGGAGCCATAAGTTCCACCTAACTGTTTATAAGCCTGAATAGAGGTATCTAAACCTCTGATCATGTTTTGAGCAACCTCATTTTGCCCGGCCAGTTTATAAGCTGCTGCCAAACGCCATTTCGCTGCTACAGATAAATATTGGAAGGCTTTTAAGCGGTTCATAGCCGCCATTTCTGGTTTTTTAGCCAATGCCAGCATGTATAAACGGTATGCCTGCGATAAATCGCCTCCATAAAAATTATTGCTGTTAGGGGCCCAGTTGGTGGCTTTTGATTTTTGAAAGCGTAATAGTTCGTCTAAAAGGCCAACCGGTAGCGTATAACCGGCATTTTGTGCTTCAATTAAGAAATGTCCGGCGTAATTACTTCCCCACTCGTCAGCTGTTCCTTCTCCAGGCCAGTAAGATAAACCGCCATCAGTTGTTTGGAAACCTTTCAACCTGTTTATTCCAGCTTTGATATTTTTCTCTGTTCTGGCTTTTTGCTGTTCATTCAATGGACTCAGTCGATCTAAAAACAACTGAGGAAATATGCCTGAAGTTGTCTGCTCGATACAACCATGTGGGTATTGAATCAGGTAACTCAACCTTTTACCAAGATTAATGGCCGGGATAGAAGATACCTCCAGGGAACCAGAATTGGTGCCCGACATGCCGATCGGTAAATAGTTTACCGCCCATTTGGTGTGTGGCTGAATGCTTGCTGAAACCACATTGGTTACGTACGGGTTAGAATTTCTGATATCCATTTCTACATCATAAACTGTTTTTTCAGCGCCGCTTTGTGCAATCACTTTCACTTTGGCAATACCTACCGTATTCGGCGCTTTCACCTCAAAATAAGTCATCTGTTCGCCTGTTTGCTTATAAAAAAGCTGTTGCTTGTTACTGCCCTGAACAATTAAATTGTTTGCCTGCAATTGTACCGATACATTTTTAAGGTTTTTCTCTGTGGCAAAAACGGTTACCGGTAAGGTGAAACTTTCGCCAGGGCCAATTACCCTTGGCAGGGTAGCCAAAACCATTAACGGTTTTTTAACCTGAACCGATTTTTCTGCAAAACCATACGCCGCATCCTGTCCGGCAACTACCATAGCCCTTACCGCACCAATGTACTGTGGCAATTTAAATTTGTGCGTTTTACTTTCGCCTTTACCAATAGTAAATGGGCCCATAAATTTAACTACCGCTTTAAAACGGTTGGCTTTTGCCGGATTTAAATTTTTATTGATGCTTCCATCACCGCCAATACTTAAAATACGTTCCAAATTTCCACCCCAGGCGCCAAGTACATAGTCAAATAAATCCCATGTTTTTACACCTAAACCTTCGCGGGCATAAAATGCACCGTGCGGATCTGGTGTCTTGAATCTAGTTAAGTCAAGCAAACCTTCATCAACCAGTGCAATGGTATATGTCATCGCTTTACCGTTCTGCTCGGCCACAGTAATGGTATTTTCAGTTTCCGGTTTAATTTTATCGGCCATTTTAATGGTCGGTTTTAATATGGTTTGTGGATCTTCTATAGCAAGTGGGATAGCACCATACATTCTAATAGGCAAGTCATTAACCGTTTGGGCGTGGGGTTGCAATAAGGTAATGTTGGCAAAAACATTTGGTGCCATCTCTTTCTCTGCCTTAAATTTAAATTGGGTTTGGCCGGCTTTGGTATCTACCCAAAAGGTTTTTAAAACGCGGCTTCCATTCTCGATGGAGATGAGTGCTCTTCCATTTTTACCTGTTGGTATGGTTAAGGTAATGTCTTCTCCTACAGAAAACTTTTCTTTATTAGCCGTGAACGATAGCATTGAAGCCTCTGTTGGATTACTACCCTGTTCGCGCTGTGCCCAGCCTGGCCAATCGATGTAAACTGATTTTCCGGTAACATGTCCGCCATTTGCATCCCGTACCAGAATTAAATAACGACCCCATTCTGGTTCGTCAACACGTAAATTCCAGCTGCCTTTTCCATTAAATAAATTTACCTGATGAGTTTCAACCAACTTATTGTATTGGTTTTGGGTAAAATTGGCGTAGGTATACTGGTCATCCTGTTCCCACCACCAGCGCCATTGGGTTTTATACAATTCTACTGTAACGGTTTTGGTGCCGCTCAATAGTTTTCCGTCGGTATTTACATTAACAATTTCAACTTTATGTTCTTTGCCAGTAACCAGCATACCACTTAAGCGGTCGCCTTTTTCGGTGCGGATGCCTAAATAGCTGTTGTACACATGATAAGGAATGCTAAAATTATCGATGCTGAAATTGCCTCCGGGTTCAAAAACTTTGGTGGTAAAGTTTGCCCGCAATACACCAGGAGCAGTATTGTTCTCGTTTAAGTTCGTGTTAATCTGTGCGGTACCATTTTGGTTTAAAGTACCTTCAAAAATGGTTTTAACCTGCGATTGGAAGTTAACCGTAGGATTATCAAAACTGAAACCCTCAAAGCCTTTAAACTTGGTTTCGGTGGTATTTAAGTTTACATCAACCTTGGCTTTTAGGTTTTGTGCAACGGCACCAAACAGCCATTTGGCCGATAGGGTAGCGGCTGAAGTTCCAGCGCTTAAATATGTTCTATTGCCAATGTTGAAATCAATTTTTAACCGGTTTGGCATCACGGTTTCAATTTTTAAGGTTTTGGTGAATGTGGCACCACCAGCCTTTACCTTGGCCATCCAGTTACCGGTAGGCGCTGTACTTTCAGTAGCGGTTTTAAAGGTATAGAATCCATTTAAGGGCTTTCCGTTAATCAATCTTTTGTAAAGCTGACCTTTGGGATTATAGAATTCCATCGTTACCGGATAATTGGCCGGAAGTTTTTTAAGTTTATCTTCCAGCACAAAAGACACAAATACGCTATCGCCGGGACGCCAAACACCACGTTCGCCATAAATAAAGCCTTTTAATCCGCTTTGGACTACATCACCGCCGACATCAAATCTGCTTAAAGGCAGTGAGCTCCCGTCATCTAATTTAAGGTAGCCACGTTCAGAACCATTTTTGGCGATCAATAAAAATGGCTGGCGTTTGAGGTCAAAACTCGCAAAACCGTCACCATCTGTTTTAGTGGTAAAGATGATCTGTTTTTGGTAATCCATTAATTCCAGGTTTACACCACTTAATGGTTTTGCGGTTAGTAAATCGGTCGCCACAATCAACATGCTGTTATCATTACCGCGTTTGGCTACCAAGCCTATATTCGACGCAATTAAGTTTCTGCTGGCCCAGCGCTGGCTGGTATAAAATGATGGTGAACATGGATTGTCCTTATCATTCCACCTGTAATTTGATGGGTAATAATTGTTGTAACGCTGCCAGAAATCATCATCCTCGTCAATTTTTTCTCCATAACCTTCGTAATCACCATATTCCGCATCTTCATCATTACCACCGGCTTTTTCTTCTCCGGTTTTACAGTTGTACGCGTTGTATTCCTGTCTGAAAGCAATGGTAACCCTGTACATGGCACCAGGCTCTGTACGGATCATTTTATCAAGATCAAGTGTAAAACGGTTATTTTTGTGTAGGTTAAGTGTCTTATCTTCATCTAAACGCACCGTTTTTTGCAGAATTGGTTTGGCCACCCTGCGCAATTCGTTACCGTCTTTATAACTATTGGTTTGAAAAAACTGCGGGATGTTGTTTTCGTAAATCTTGATTACGGTAACATCAACAGCCCTTAAATTTATCGCTTCGAAAGGTAAAACCAGTTTTCCTGAGTTCGGTAGAATGGTGCCTGCACCAGCAATAGTAACCGATGGCAATTTATCTTCGAAAACAAGATTGGCTACTTTGCCACCAGGCAATGTTTTGCCGTTGATATTTTCAACCCCTGCATTAACACTTAAGGTATAATTACCTTTTAATTCTTCAGGGGCATATACTTTAACCTGACTGGCATCAATAGTGTATCTAACGTCGCCCAGGTTGCCCAGCGTAATCATACCCGTTAAATCCTGGCCAACCCCAATCGGTTCTGAAAATTGCACTAAAGCATAATCCTCTTCACCCTGAATGGCTTTCATATCCAGAATTTCAAATTTGTTTACTGCCGGAACACGAATTTCAACTTCACCTTTTTGATCTGCATCAATGGCATCGCCATCCCATTCTATCTTTAAATTCTGATCGTTGCCTATCTTTTTGATACTATCAATGGTAAATTTCGAACTGTTTTTTGCCGGGTCGTGCTGCCATTTGATTTTTAATTTCTGATCAAAATCCAGCGAAAGCGTTTTTTCTATTTTACTGGTTTCTTCCACATCGGCAGTGGCTACTTCACCGGTGAGTTTCATATAATCTAAAGCAGTATTATTCTGCGAAACCAATCCGTTTTGAGAAAGCATTAAGCCCGGGGTAATGACTTTAAATTCAAAATCAAAATCTTCCAGACCTTTTTCTGTAGCAGAAACTTCTGAAAGTTTAAAGGTAGCCTCGTAGTTTTTACCTGGTTTCAGGTTTTCATCAGGTCTGAATTCAACGGTTTGAGGGTCTATCCAATAGGTTTTTCCGGAGATAGAAGGGGAGAAGTCGAAAAGTTCGCGTGTATCTGCTTTTCCCAGATCCTGCATGCCTGTTGCAGCATTAGCCAGGTGTACACGGATAAAACTCTTTTTAGAAATGGTACCTGAAGTATAAGCCTCAATGTATTTCGCATAAGCCTGGTTCTCCTCGTTGCTTTTCTTTTTTCTATTGAAATAGATAAATAAAATTGCCGCTATCGAAACGGCGAGCAAACCAATAAAAATAAATTTCTTTTTTGAGGACGATTGGTAGGTAGATGGTTGTTCCATAAATGAAATTTGTTAAGATGAATGAGCATATAATCCTGCGGTGGGAGCAATTGCTATGCCGCAATTCATCTGTTTTTATCAAAAAAATGTATTTCAGAAGAAAATTAACTAAATTCAACGTTAAACGGAATAATGTTGAAAATTATAGCGAATATTTTGCTCATCTAAGGTCTTTTGGATAAGTTTACAACATCAATTTTAAATAACCAGATATGGGCAGGAGACGCTTAATTATTTTGTGTTTATTAATTTCTACAACTTTTTGTTATGCGCAGAAAACAAATGCAGAAAAGGAAGTTAATCAAGCAGTAAATGAACTTATTCACTTAATGATCCATCCGGATAGTTTAGGCCTGGATAAGTTGCTACTCAATAATTTAAGTTATGGTCACTCTAGTGGAAAAGTGCAAACTAAACAAGAGTTTATGCATTCACTGCTTTCTGGCGAATCTGATTTTTTAGATGATATTATTCTGGCCGATCCAAAAACAATTATTCAGGGAAACACAGCTTTGGTAAGGCATAAGTTGGTGGCACAAACCAACGATAGAGGAGTAAGAGGAACTGTAAATTTATATATTCTTTTAATCTGGAGTAAGGCGAAAACAGGATGGAAGTTGCTTGGCAGACAAGCGGTTAAGGTATTGTAGATGTTTTTTTACAATTTCGGAATTTGATTCCTAAATTGTAAATTTGTTAATGATTCAAAGATTAGCTCAACAAGAATTATTAGAATTAAGTTCACAATTTAGATCTGTAGCAGTAATTGGCCCTCGTCAATCAGGTAAAACTACATAACTAAAAGTGTATTCCCTGATAAGCCATATGTATCCTTGGAGAATCCAGATACTCGTTATTTTGCGGAAGATGATCCCCGTGGATTCTTAAGCCAATTTCCTGAAGGCGCAATTTTAGATGAGGCACAAAGAACACCTAATCTTTTTTCATATCTCCAGCAAATTCTTGATGAGTCTTCATCATCCGGAAAATTTATTATTACAGGCTCTAATAATTTTCTTTTACAGGAAACTATAGTTCAAAGTTTAGCTGGTAGAATCGCTTATATAAAACTTTTACCTTTTTCTATCCCTGAGTTAAAAGCAGCAAATATTGTTTCAAATGATGTAAATGAATTTCTTATTAAAGGAGGTTACCCGCCAATTTATGATCAAAATATTCCTTCATATAAATGGCATCAAAACTATATTCAAACTTATTTAGAAAAGGATGTAAGGCAAATCAAGAATATTACTAATTTATCTCTATTCGAAAGATTTTTAAGATTATGTGCTGGTCGGGTTGGCCAACTGTTGAATATGAATAGTTTGGGAATTGAAGTGGGGGTTGATAGTAAAATTATCGCATCGTGGATTGGCATTTTAGAAAGTAGTTTTGTCATATATCTTTTAAAACCCCATCATCAAAATTTTAATAAACGAGTTGTGAAAATGCCTAAATTATACTTTTATGATACTGGATTAGCAGCTGCACTTCTTGGCATACAAAATGAATCTCAACTTGATACTCATCCCGTTAAAGGAAGTCTTTTTGAAAATATGGTTATTGTTGAAATGCTAAAAAGTAGATTTAATTTAGGCCTTGCCGATAATATTTTCTTTTGGCGAGATAATGTGGGAAATGAAGTTGATGTGCTAATTGATGATGGAGGAAAACTTATACCAATTGAAATAAAAGCCGGTAAAACCATTAATAGTGACTACTTTAAAGGAATCACGTTTTGGAATAAATTAACAAATAGTAAAGGCGGACAGATAATATATGCTGGAACTGAAAAACAATTAAGGAGCAATAATATTAATATTTTTCCCTGGAATAATATTATAGATATTAATTATTAAAGGTGAGTACCTTTATTACGGTCAATAATCTCATATCCTGAGTTATCAGTATGAGATAATGGAGCTGAGTAATTGACACCCAACTACTTAATCATCACTCCAGGTTTATTTACCAACGGAACTTTAATCAGATTCGAATCGATAATGCTTTCGGGCAGGAAAATAAATTTTTTGTCGTAAATGGTACTGCCTATGTAATAGCTTAGCCAGTATTCGTTGGTTAAGCCAAAAACTTCAGGGTCAATTGCTTCTACTCCTGCAAAAGAATTTGCTTCCATATCACCCACAAAGTGTCGCAGTACAGAAGTTTTTACCTGTTTTCCATCTTTTTCCCCATAACCTTTAGAGCTGATCAGCACATTGGTTATGGCTTCATTTTTTAAATTTACAAGATAAACCGTCCAGCTTTTTACTTCAGGTGTTTCACCCATCAGTACTACGGCCATGGCGATATCTTCAACTGTATTTTCTGGTAAATCTGCTTTCAACTGGGTTAACTGTTTAAACTGCTTAATCGGTTAATTGTATAATTTATTTTAGGATGATAGAATCCCAGCATCCTAAAATAATTTAATCCTGGCCTATTTTTTTTTGGCTGCTGCCTTTTTTGCCGGCGCGGCTTTTTTCTTTGCAGGTGCTTTTTTCTTGGTTTCGAACGCATTGGGTACCTGCTCTACAATCATTTTTTTAACCGTTTCCAAATCAATATCGGCCAGTTCTTCTGGTGTATATTTTTGTTTGGTCGCCTCGTTATTGCGTAATTTGAGCATCAGTTTACCAAAGCGGATAAACGGTCCCCAGCGCCCATTTTCAATTGAAATTTTTTCGGCATCCCAGGTCTTAATGTACCGGTTGGCCTCTTTTTCTACTTTTTTGCCAATCAAGGTATTAATATCTTCCTGTGTCAGGTTATCGAAATCATACCCCTTTGCCGGGATGTTGATAAAAAGATCGTTCCATTTGATAAACGGACCAAAACGGCCTTTCCCTTTCGTTACACCTAAACCTTCGTAAAATGCAATAGGGGCATCTGCATCCATTTTCTCCCTGATAATTTCTACAGCTCTTTCGTAAGTTACCGATAAAGGCTCTTCGTTTTTAGGAAGTGAAATAAAACTTTCGCCCCACTTCACATATGGGCCAAAACGGCCAACGCCAACCATTACTTCTTTGCCTTCAAAATCCGGAAGCTGGAAAGGGAGTTTGAACAGTTCAAGCGCTTCATCTAAATTAATGGTTGCAACAGATTGTGTACGCATTAAACTGGCATATCGCGGTTTTTCCTCTTCATCCAATTCGCCAATCTGAACCAACGGGCCAAATTTGCCGACTTTAGTATATACATTTTTGCCAGTTGCCGGATCTACCCCCAACAGGCGCTCGCCCGTAGCACGCTCTGCATTTTCGAGGGTTGTTTCTACTTCGGTGTGAAAGGGGTTATAAAACGAATGCAACATTTTTGTCCATTCCTGTAAACCCTGCGCAATTTCGTCAAATTCTTTCTCCACCTTCGCGGTAAAGTTAAAGTCGACGATTCCTTTAAAATGTTCTACCAAAAAGTCGTTTACTACCTCACCAATATCGGTAGGGAAGAGTTTCGATTTTTCAGCACCGGTAATTTCCGATTTGATTTCTTTTTTTACCTGTCCGTTTGCTAAAACAATAGATGTAAAATTACGCGCTTTGCCATCTCTGTCTTCTTTAACCACATAACCACGGTTTTGTACCGTAGAAATAGTTGGCGCATAAGTAGATGGACGGCCAATGCCCAATTCTTCCAGTTTTTTAACTAAACTGGCCTCGGTATATCGGGCTGGCGGACGTGAGTAACGCTCCGTAGCCTGCATTTCTTTCAAAAATAGTTCTTGTCCTTTTGCTAAGGGAGGTAAAATGGCACCACCTTCTTTTTCTTCGTTTTCATCATCGTCTGTAGATTCCAGGTAAACCTTTAAAAAACCATCGAATTTTAATACTTCACCTTCGGCAACCAAATGTTCTTTTCTGGTTGATGCGGTAATTTGTGCGGTGGTTTTTTCGAATAAGGCCTCGCTCATCTGCGATGCAATGGAACGTTTCCAAATCAAATCGTACAAACGTTTCTCAGAAATATCTCCATCTACCGTATGCCTGTCGAAATAAGTAGGGCGGATGGCCTCGTGCGCCTCTTGTGCGCCTGCAGATTTTGTTTTATATACTCTTGGCTGATGATATTTTTCGCCATAAGCCGATTTAATTTCGGCAGCAGCAGCGTTAACAGCCGTTTCCGATAAATTTACGGAGTCTGTCCTCATGTAGGTAATCTTACCTGCTTCGTAAAGTCGTTGTGCTACCTGCATGGTTCTCGCAACAGAAAAACCTAATTTTCTGGAAGCTTCCTGTTGCAGGGTAGAGGTGGTAAACGGTGCTGCGGGATTGCGTTTTGCAGGACGGGTTTCTAAACTCGTAATATCAAATTTAGCATTTAAACAATCCTGAAGAAATTTTTCTGCATCAGCCTCGTTTTCGAAACGTTGTGGCAGTTCTGCCTTCACCATTTCTTTTCCCTTACCGGTACCGAACTGGGCCGTGATTTTATATGCGGCGGTTGCATTAAAGTTTAAAACTTCACGCTCTCTGTCAACAATTAAACGTACCGCTACCGATTGTACGCGGCCAGCAGAGAGCGATGGCTTTACTTTTTTCCATAATACCGGAGAAAGTTCGAAACCCACCAAACGGTCTAATACACGGCGTGCCTGTTGCGCATTTACCAGATTGTAATCAATTCCCCGAGGACTATCAATGGCTTTTAAAATGGCTGGTTTGGTAATTTCATGAAAAACAATGCGTTTTGTTTTCTCCACTTTGAGGCCTAAAGTTTCGAATAAGTGCCATGAAATCGCTTCCCCCTCGCGGTCCTCATCGGATGCTAGCCAGACCATTTCGGCATCTTTCGCAAGCTTTTTTAATTCGGCGACAACATTTTTTTTGTCAGCGGGCACCTCGTAGGTTTGGGCAAAATTGTTTTTAATATCAATCGCCATATCGCCTTTTACTAAATCACGAATATGGCCATAGCTAGATTTCACCAGGAAATCTTTGCCTAGATAGCCTTCTATAGTTTTAGCTTTTGCGGGTGACTCGACGATCAATAAATTTTTGGCCATGAAATACGTTTTTGTGCAAATAAAGCTATAATTAAGGCATAAATCCAAACCTGAGTAGAATTTAATACAATTTTTTTATTAAATGTTGGATAAATATGTTGGTTCATCGGGCGATTTTAATTCAGTTTTAATAGCACTTTGATTTTCCGGAAAGCCATATCCCTAATCAATAAGTGGGGCTTTGTCACTACCAATGCTACATATTTTTTAACCTTGTTCCGAGGTTTGCAGGTTTTTCGCTTCTGGCGGGTTAAGCAGCCTTCCTGATGCTCTTATTTAAGTTTAATGGCATACGTGCACAGCTGAAGGTAGAAAAGGCATCAGTTCTAGTCAGCTAAACCTGATCAAGTGGAATAGCCTATATAGTGAAGACTACAAGCGATAACCGCGTTACATCAGCCATAGCAGTTGAACTGTTCATTTCCAAAACCCTTTTTAATTATACATGAGCTTTTTTTATTTACCAGATACATCAGAAAGTTTTTTTAAGCCACTACGGTTAACATCAGGTAGGCTGATAATCAATTTTTTAAATGGTTTTCAGGTGCCAGCCTTTTTCCCTAAACCCGATAGAACGGAAAGCCCGGAGCGCAGCGAGGACTTGGAGGGATAGCGGGGCTACAGTCTGCCATAGAAGCGGAACCGCTCATTTTCAAAAACCTTCTCAATTCTACGAGCGCTTTCTTTTTTACCTGCCAAATCAATCAGGAAGGCCTGTGCTGCCGCTATGGTCAACATCAGATTACGTTTAGGTACTATGCATAGGCTGATAATCATTTTCAAGCGGTTTGCAGGTGCCGCCCTTTGTCCCTAAACCCGATAGAACGGAAAGCCCGGAGCGTAGCGAGGACTTGGAGAGATAGCGGGGCTAAAGTCTGCCATAGAAGCGGAACCGCTCATTTTCAAAAACCTTCTCGATTCTACGAGCGCTTTCTTTTTTACCTGCCAAATCAATCAGGAAGTTCTGTGCTTCCGCTATGGTAAACATCAGATTCTGTTTAGGTACTATGCATAGGCTGATAATCAATTTTCAAGCGGTTTGCAGGTGCCAGCCTTTGTTCCTAAACCCGATAGAACGGAAAGCCCGCAGCGCAGCGAGGATTTGGAGGGATAGCGGGGCTACTTTTGCCATAGAAGCGGAACCGCTCATTTTCAAAACCTTCTTAATTATACCAGCGCATTCTTTTTACTTGCCAAATCAATCACGAAGTTCCGTTCCGCCGCTATGCTTAACCAAATCAATCCTGAAAAATACTGATTTTGTGATAAAATGGGGTAGAGAATGGCATTACCAAATGTTTTTGATGATCGATTTGCTATAATTTACATGTAAATCACACTAGCAAAAACTATTTGTGCCTATATTCGTATATAAAAATAAAAAAAACGATGATCAGCACGATTCTAATCCTATTAAACTTATTGGTGTCTCCGCCAAAAAATGTTTACGATTTTAGCTTTAAAACCATTGATGGTAAGGAGGTTAAGCTTTCTAAATTCAAAGGCAAAAAAATCCTAATTGTTAATACAGCCTCTAAATGTGGTTTTACGCCGCAGTATGAAGATTTGGAAAAACTGCAGAAGCAGTATGGTAAAAAAGTTGTGTTAATCGGTTTTCCGGCTGGTAACTTTGGTGGCCAGGAATTTTCTACCAATGCAGAAATTAAAGAGTTTTGTACCGGAAAGTATAATGTTTCATTTTTGCTTGCAGAGAAAAGTAGTGTTAAAGGCGACGATATCAATCCTTTGTTTAAGTATTTAACCTCGCAAACCAATACCGAAGAGCAGGGCGAAATCAAATGGAATTTTGAGAAATTTTTAATCAACGAAAAAGGAGAACTGGTACACCGTTTCCGTTCGAAAACGAAACCTACTGATGAAGCCATTACTAAATACCTGTAAAAGAATGTAAAATGGCATAATGTAAAAGGTGAGGTTGATAAATCTTTCGCTTTTTCATGATATTAAAGGCAAAGTGGTGAATAGCCATTTTGCCTTTTTCGTGTGTTACCCCGATTTCGGTTACGTATTTTCAGCATTGTCTGCTTGTTACCGTTTCCGGAAATAAGCATAAGGAACAATATAAGGGCATTATGAATTAAAAAGGTATGGTATTAGGAAGCAGCAGGGGTTTAAATAATAGAAAGGGGCTTAAATCCATAAGCCCCAAATAAACCAAACAAACTATTTATGAAGTAAATATATAACGCCTGTCTGTTTAAATAGTTTTTGAAAAAAACAAATTCTTCTGTCACTTATTTACAATTAATGGTTTAATTGCAGTTATAGCGTTAATTAAGCTACATTATGGCCTGGTTGATGGAAAATATAGGAGGGAGCTGTTAAAAAAGGTTAAGCTGTGCCGGTTGGTATAGGCTAGGATCGAAGCAATAGGCCTCAGGCTTATCTTGGTTATGGCCAACATAATAGAGCTCGGTTTCTTCATGTCTCGAAGCCACTTTAACAAAGGTATCGCCGGCTACATTTTTAAAAAGATTTTCAACAAGGGTAGCGTCGTTATTGTCTTTTGATAAATGGCTCAGTAATAAATGACTCATGTATGGCGCTTTATGGTTGATGAAAAGCTCCAGGGCCTGGGCATTACTGAGGTGGCCGTGGCCACTGGTAATCCTTCTTTTCAGGAAATAAGGGTATTTGCCATTCGCCAGCATCTGAGCATCGTAATTGGCTTCTAAAAAAGCGGCATGGCAGTTTTTGAAATGCGAAATTAAGCGATCGCATACGGAGCCGATATCGGTAAAGACACCAACCCTTACTTTATTATGTTCCACCGTAAAACTATAGGGATCTGCTGCATCGTGAAATTTAGAAAAAGCAGCAATCTTTAAGCCGCCGATCTGCACGTGTTGCTGATGACTTAGGGAGAAGGTATTGTGGGCATCCAAAAGCAGCCTGCTGCTTTTTAAGGTTGGTGTACTAATGTACACCGGGAGTTTATATTTTTTAGCAAAAACGGCTAACCCTTTAATGTGATCGCTGTGCTCGTGCGAGATAAAGATTGCTTTTACCCTGCTCAAAGGCAAGCCTAAACGGTTCATACGGATTTCGACTTCTTTGCAGGTTAGTCCGATATCTACCAAAACTGCTTCATTATCGTTACCGATGTAGTAACAATTGCCATTACTGCCCGAATTGATTGAGGTAAAATATAGTGCCATTTTAGGTTGGCAAGATACGGCTTATTTGGCGAAGGAAAAAAGAAAACTATACTCTTGTGCCATTATGCTCTACCAAACGCGAAAGCAGTGGCAGAAAAGCCTGTATCAAATTGATTTCTTCTGAAGAAAAGATTTTCTCCATGGTTTGTGCCAGCCATTCTTCTTTAATTTTTCTGGTTGCAATAATGTGTTTTTCACCAAGTTTGGTTAAGCCGATAAAAACTTTTCGTTTATCTTCCTCACTTGGAAAACGTGCTACGCATTTGGCATCGAAAAGGCGGTTAATGATTTGAGAAATTGCTTGTTTAGACACCCTTTCCATATCGGCCAGCTCTGTAGACAGCATTTTGCCATGTTGTTCAAGTAGCGACATGGTCAATAACTCGGCATTACTAAAGTCTGAACTGACGTTCTGTTTGCGTAACTCGCGTGTTAGGCGGGTAACGGTGCTTCTCAACTTAGCTGCAATTTCCTGTGTTTGTGTAGGCATTTTATTGGTAAATAAACTTTACAAATATAATGCTTTATTTTTATACTCAATCAACCGTGTATTTTTACAAAACGTATTTTTTGATTCTAAAATGATAAAAGTCTGCTTTTTTGGCTTCAAAGTTGTTTAGATTTTTTCTACTTTTGTAAAGTTACTTTACTATTATTAATCATGAGTATTTTCCGTTCGTTAAGACATTATAATTACAGGCTGTTTTTTACAGGCCAGGCGATTTCTTTAATTGGTACATGGATGCAACGTGTGGCCATTAGCTGGTTGGTTTACCGTTTAACAGGTTCAGCTTTTTTATTGGGGTTGATCACTTTTTTAAGTCTGATACCTTCACTGGTGCTCGCGCCATACGCGGGCAGTTATGTAGACAGGCATAACAAATATAAAGTGCTGGTAATTACCCAGATCATCCTGATGCTGCAAGCCGGTGCGCTGGCATTAATGATCTGGTTTAAAGTATATGATATGTTTTGGATTGCAGCACTTTCACTGGTTCAGGGACTGGTAAACGCTTTTGATGTGACCGCCCGGCAATCGCTAATGGTAAACTTAATTGATGATAAAGAAGATTTGCCCAATGCCATTGCACTCAATTCATCCATGTTTAATGCGGCCAGGCTAATTGGTCCGGCGCTGGCAGGGGTAATCCTCAGCACCTTGGGCGAGGATATTTGTTTTATCATCAATTTCATAAGTTTTATTGCCGTATTGGCTTGTATGGTGATGATGAAACTTAAACTCACCGAGCATCAAAAATCAACAGAAAACATCTGGGTTGATCTGAAAAAAGGTTACGATTATCTTAAATCATCTCCGGACCTGGCCGCTATGGTATTAATGATGGCTGCATCGAGTTTACTGGTCATCCCTTTTACCACTTTGTTACCTGTTTTTGCAAAAGATATTTTTAATGGCAATGCCACTACCTTTGGCTGGTTTGAAAGTGCTGCAGGCCTTGGCGCTTTCTTTGGGGCCATTTACATGGCTACTTTAAAAGCGGGTCAGAATCTTCAGAAAATCGTCATGCTGTCTGGCATTTTACTGGCGATTTCGGTTGTGGCGCTGGCCATATCACCATCACTTATCCTGGCCTTAATTTGTACCAGTTTAGCTGCTTTAGGCTTAATGGCACAAAACTCCTCTATTAACACTTACCTGCAAACCCATGCCAATGACCTGATGAGGGGCAGGACGATGAGTTACTATATTATGGCTTACCAGGGCGTGTTACCCATTGGCAGCCTGTTAATGGGCTATCTGGCGCATCTTTTTGGTACCCAGGTTGTGGTCGCTTTTGAGGGCGTTGCAGGCTTGTTAATTGTGGCAGCATTTGTATATAATGAAAAGCACAGGAACCAACTGAACAGGAGTGCGATGTCTTTGAATTAAGTGTTGTCAGATGTTTCATCTTAAACCTGCAAATAGATAAGAAGGCGTAAAATTAGCATCTGTCAGATGGTAACATCTGACAGCACGAAAGATTTCCGCTAACCGCTAACCGCTAACCGCTAACCGCTAACCGCTAACCGCTAACCGCTAACCGCTAACCGCTACGCCCATCTTACCCATGCACCACCAGCTTACAGTCCACCATCACTTTCTGATGATTTTCCATGCCGATTTCCTTATTGATTAACTGTAGTAGCAGTTTAATGGCGTTTTCACCTACCGATTCGGGATTTTCTTCAATAGAGGCAACAGGGGGCGAATCGAGATAACCGATAAAAGCATTGTTCCCGAAACCTATACTTTCAATGTCATCAAAATTAGGATGGTTTGATGATTTCAGGTATTTTATCGCATCAAACAGGATAGGCTCTTTAAAAGCCACAAGCGCAGTAGGTATATGCTTTGGATTGGCAAACAACTGTTTAACCGCAGCAATGGTATTTTCCTTATCAAAGTCGGTGTAAGCTACAAATTCTGCAGAAAAGGGTACTTCATGATCTTTTAACGCATTAATATAACCATTAAAGCGGTCGTGCGTAAAATTGGTCATTTTTGGGCCACCCAGGTAGGCAATTTTTCGATGTCCCCTGTTGATCAAAAATGAAGTAGCCTGGTAGCAACCCTGAAAAGTATTACCCAATACTTTATGACAGCTTAAATTAAAACTCGGGTTGCGCGTGTAATACACTACCGGAATACCCATCTGCTCAAACTGATCAAGGTGTGAAAAATCCAGTGTTTGTTTTGAGATGGCAACGATTAAGCCATCAACACGGCTCCTTAACAGCATATTAGCCGATTGGATTTCCTTTGCCAGGTCATCATGCGATTGGCTGATGATCACGTTGTATCCATTTTCTGTGGCAAACTGCTCTATACCATAAATACTTCTGCTGAAAAACTGGTCTAAAAGGCTGGGTAGGATAACGCCAATGATGCGCGATTTTTTTTCCTTTAAATTAATGGCTGATTTATTGGGGGTAAAATGCAGATCGCGGGCCATTTCCTGAACACGCTGTTTCGTATATGCGTTAATGGTGGGGTAGTTATTAATCGCTTTTGAAACGGTTGAAACAGACATTTTTAACTTTTCAGCTAAGAATTTAAGTGTCACCGGGGTATTGTTCGTCATCTTTTCCAATCTCGATACATAATTAAGAAAAATAACGCAATAATTTCAAACGTTTGAAATTTAGTTTCGGTAAGCTTTAGGGCATTTTGGCCTATTTAAAATCTTTTGGTCAGGTCAGCTTTTTTAAATTCGTTATCACATATGAACCCTATAAAACGGCATTTTGCTCAAATTTAGGCTGCTAAAAGGGTAACCGTCAGCAATTAATTGTTAGTTTTGAAACGATCAATTAATCATATTAAAACTTAAGTTATGCTAAAAACAACCTATAGCCTATTTTTAATCTGCTTTTCGCTTCTTTCATCCTTCAGTTACGGTCAGGTTACGGCTATACAGAATATTCAGGGCCGGAAAATCCAGAGCCTGAACGGTAAATGGAATTATATCATCGATCCGTATGAAAATGGTTATTACGATTACCGTCATGATCCTTTCGATCAGTCGAAATCCGGATCAGGTGGTTTTTATGATGATAAAGTGCAGAAAGACAAATCAGAACTGATTGAATATGATTTTGACCATTCGCCGCAAATGAATGTTCCCGGCGACTGGAACTCACAATCAGAAAAATTAGAACTTTATGAGGGGAATATCTGGCTGCGCAGAAAGTTTGAGGCGAAGCCCGAAAAAGGAAAAAAATATTTCGTTTACTTTGGTGCGGTAAATTATGAGGCCCATGTTTACCTCAATGGTAAGAAGCTAGGTGTACACAAAGGCGGTTTTACACCTTTTCAGTTCGATGTAACCGGTAACCTAAAAGCGGGAGAAAACTCCATTGTACTAAAGGTCGATAATATCCGTAAACAAGATGAAATTCCAACCGTAAATACAGACTGGTGGAATTATGGCGGCATTACCCGCGATGTTTTTTTAGCGGAGTTTCCCGAACATTTTATCAGTGATTACAAACTGCAGTTGGTTAAGGGAAATAATAACCTGTTAAATTTTTCGCTAAAACTGGCTGATGCTACTGCCGGTCAGGACATTACGCTTTCCATCCCTGAACTTAAGCTCGAAAAAAAATACAAAACAGATAGCGAAGGCAAAATTGCAGATGAATTTATCTGGAATAACTTAAGTTTATGGTCGCCGGAAACACCAAAATTATATGCGGTAAACATCAAAACCGATAAAGAGGATATTAATGATAAAATTGGTTTCAGAACCATCCAGGTTAATGGCGATAGCATCCTGCTAAATGGTAAATCGGTTTTTTTACGGGGCATATCGCTTCATGATGAGAATCCGCTTCTGGCAGGGCGTTTACGTTCTGTGGGCGATATGCGCATGATGTTGCAATGGGCTAAAGATTTAAATTGCAACTACGTACGCCTGGCGCACTATCCGCATAATGAAGAAATGATCCGCCTTGCTGATGAAATGGGATTGCTGGTTTGGGCAGAAGTACCGGTTTACTGGACCATCAGCTGGACTAACCCGGCCACCTATGCCAATGCCAAAAAACAACTCACAGATTTAATCGTACGCGATAAAAACAGGGCAAGTGTAATTGTATGGTCAATCGGGAATGAAACGCCGCTTAGTGATGCCCGTTTGAGTTTTATGAGTAATCTGGCAGAAACTGCCCGCGCGTTAGACGATACGCGTTTGATAGCTGCCGCTTTAGAGGTGCACCGTGAAGGAAACAATATGGTCTTAAATGATCCTTTAGGCGAAAAAATCGACCTAGTTAGTTTCAACGAATACGCAGGCTGGTACTGGGGCGGCAATCCATCCGAAATTGCCAAATATAATTTCGATATCAAATATAAAAAACCCGTTGTCGTTTCCGAATTCGGAGGTGGTGCATTGGCCGGTTTCCATGCGGATGAAAATACCCGTTGGAGCGAAGAATACCAGGAAGCGTTGTATAAAAACCAGCTGACCATGTTAAGCAAAATAGGGGCTTTGCGCGGCATGACTCCTTGGATCTTAACCGATTTCAGGTCGCCGAGAAGACAACATTCCATTTATCAGAATTTCTGGAACCGTAAAGGGCTGATCAGTGAAACAGGACAAAAAAAGAAAGCCTTTTCAGTATTGAAAAATTTTTACGATCAGATGCAGGCTAAATATAAATAACATGATAATGAGTAAAACATTTTTTTAATAATTAAATACTGATTATTAGGCGTTTAAATCAATAAAGTTAAATATTTTATTTAATCCGGATAACTCCCGTGGTTAAAAAAGCATTGATCAATAACCAATATAAACGATTAATTTGGCATGGCATGAAGATAAAATTAACCATAGCAGCACTAAGTCTACTGTCTGTTAATATTTTAAAGGCACAACAATTCGATGTCGACAGTGCTTTTGCAGCTGCTGCCAAACAAACTGATGTATTGATCAAAAATGTAGATTCGGCTAGAAAAATA
>Ga0182008_10000519_pt1 | contig 28961 bp, 22 predicted proteins | sample Sormic07211129_1_FD_120482 | JGI IMG/M metagenome (GOLD analysis project Ga0182008, IMG submission 120482) | Rhizosphere microbial communities from Sorghum bicolor, Mead, Nebraska, USA - 072115-129_1 metaG | ecosystem: Host-associated > Plants > Roots > Rhizosphere | place: USA: Nebraska...
CTGCGCCAGGTCGCTGGCGCGCATGCGGTTGAAGGCGGTCAGCAGGGTGTCGCCCGGCGCCACGCTGACGACGTCGCCCTCGTCGTAGCGGCGCCCGATCAGGTCGCGCAAGTCGCCCGAGAGAGCACGCTGTAATAAGCCCTGGTCGCGCATCCAGCCGTCGTTATAGACTTTAGATAAGTAGCGCGTCCCCGTGTCGCAGACAAACGTGACGACGCGCTTCGGCGTCGTCTGCTCGCGGCAGTATTTGAGGGCGGCGGCCAGCAGTGTGCCGGTGGACGAGCCGCCGAGGATGCCTTCGGCGCGCAGCAGGGCGCGCGCCGAATCAAAACTTTCCTGGTCGCTGATGGTGTAGGCCTTCGTGACGCTGTCCATGTCGGCGATGGCCGGGATAAAATCTTCGCCGATGCCTTCGACGGCCCACGAACCGCTCGTGTCGCTGACTTTTCCCGATTCGATGTATTCGGTGAGGATGGAGCCTTGCGGGTCGGCCAGCACGAATTCGAGCTTGGGCTGCGCCTTGCGGAAGTAGCGCGTCAGGCCCGTCAGGGTGCCGGACGAACCGACGCCGACGACGATGGCGTCCACGTCATGGCCAGTTTGCTCCCAGATTTCGGGAGCCGTCGTCGTTTCGTGGGCCAGCGGGTTGGCGGGATTGTTGAACTGGTCGGCGAAGAAGGCGCCCGGCAGTTCGCGCGCCAGCCGCGCCGCATAATCCTGGTAGTACTCGGGATGGCCCTTGCCCACGTCCGAGCGCGTGGTGTGCACTTCGGCGCCCAGCGCCTTCAGGTGCAGCACTTTTTCCGTCGACATCTTGTCGGGCACGACGAGAATCACGCGGTAGCCCTTGATGCGCCCGACCAGGGCCAGGCCGATACCGGTGTTGCCGGCCGTGGCCTCGACGATGGTGCCGCCCGGCCGCAAGCGGCCGTCGACTTCGGCCGCTTCGATGATGGACAGGCCGATGCGGTCCTTGATGGAACCGCCGGGATTTTGCGACTCCAGTTTCAGGAACAGCTGGCACGGGCCCGTATCGAGCCTGGTGACTTCGACCAGCGGGGTGTTGCCGATCAGCTTGTATAGCGCTGGCGGCTGGGAGGGGGATGGCATTCGATCATTCATGGTGGCTCCTGTCAGAGAAACAGCCGCTCAGGATCGTGTCCCGAGCCGCCTTCCGTGCCGCGCAGTGTAGGCGGGTGGACGAGTGCGGCGAACGAATGTTTCCATGCTTGCATATGTGCCCTGCGCATATCGGCGGCAAGGTACGCGATGCGAGTATGCACCGTTTTTGGCCCGCTTGCCGCGCCACAGGCAGGACTATTAAGCTGCCGCAAGCCCGCCATTGCGATTTATAATCACGCCTCGAAAAGGTACTAAACAGTATCCTGAAAACCAGACAAACAGGGCAGGCGGCAGTGGCAAAACTTTATTTCCGGTATTCCGCGATGAACGCGGGCAAGTCGACGGCCTTGTTGCAGGTCGCGCACAACTATGAAGAGCAGGGCCAGCAGGTGCGCCTGTACACGGCCGCCATCGACAGCCGCTACGGCGTGGGCCGGGTCACCTCGCGCCTGGGGCCGCAGCGCCAGGTCGATATCTTTCATGCCGACACGAATTTCCTCGACGATATTCCCCAGGTCGCTTGCCTGCTGGTGGACGAGGCGCAATTTCTCAGCACGGCGCAAGTGCAACAGCTGCACCAGCTGGCGCAAGTGAAGGGCGTGCCCGTCATCTGCTACGGCTTGCGCACGGATTTCAAGGGCGAACCGTTCCCCGGCTCGGCCTATCTGCTGGCGCTGGCCGACGATATCGAGGAATTGAAGAATATTTGTACGTGCGGCAAGAAGGCCACGATGAACATCCGCGTAGACGAACAGGGCCGCCGCATCAAGGAAGGCGAGCAGATCAGTATTGGCGGCAATGAGAGTTACCGCCAGGCGTGCGGGCGCTGTTTTTACTCGTAATTTTAGTCGACCGCCGGCGTTTTTACGTCGGAGTCATCTGCTAGGGGTTAGGCACTACGCATGTTAGATAAATAAATATTTGCAGTTTTGCTTCAGCTCAGCTTGACTAGATCAAAATTCGCCTCGGCTTGAGCGAGCTGTCCGGCTGCTTTTTCTAACTCCTCCATTACTCTTACGCTACGGCTGTTTACGGACAGAACAAAATGATTCATATCCGATAGTTTTTCCAAGATTTTTTTCTCAAGCTGTACTTCGAGAATCCCATATTTTGAACGAACTGCATTCTTGTCGGCGATAGAGACCGCCTGTGTCGGATTGAAAACAAAGCGTCGTTCACACCCAGATTTCCAGTCTGTCAGGCCCCTTGTTAGGCTTTCTCCGAACCCTTTTACTTGCATAACACGCGACTTCTTGATATCAGCGGCAGTTTCTATCCCAAACGACCGGAGAGTGGCTTTTCTAGCTAGACCTATTCCCGGAATATCGGCGGAATCGATAAAAAACTTTTCCAAAAATTTCTGGCGTTGGCGTTGCTCAGCTGTGGACTGGAGATGCAATAGTTCTTTTTTTTCCGCATCAGCAAGACCTCTATATTCGTCTCTGAGACGGATAAGTTCGTTTTTTCTCGATCTATATCCCTCGGGTCCTGCGACTTGATTAGCTTGGCGAACTAACTCATTAAGCGCCTGCTGAGCGCGTGATTTTTCTTGCTTCCGTCGAACATGTTCGGCGAGTAGCTCTGTATTTTCACCCGGTTTGCCAAAATACCAGCCTAGCCCAGCCGCAATGATTGATAAGGGAAATAGTTTTGGATTGACCAAAGCCACTATGGTTGCGATCACTATTGCAAGAATACCTACGACGTTAATTGTGCTGGTAGTAGATATATGAGACGGAATCGGTGTGCCCATCTTAGTCGTTGGGCTAATATGTGGTGTATGAATTGGCTTTGGTGGTTGAACGGCTTCGACCATTGCCCAGATACGGACCAAGTCAAACCCAGAGTTTGTTTTGACGAAGGTCGTGCCGAGATCAACGAAATAAACTACTCCTTGTTTTTCAAGCGCGCACCAAGGGCAATCTTTCATATGCCCAGGGTAAAGGTGCATTTTAGAAGCTGCGCATCGCGTTAACCCTTGCCGCAAACGATCCAATGCACCTACCCATTGCTGCGCTGTTGGTCGTTGCCCTTTTGCTCCGTTTTCGGTAAAAGCAGCATGAAACATGCGCTCAATATCATCCGGTAAAATTGCTAGCGGAATAGACCGGGGAGGTGGGGAGATGCCACGTGCCGCTGCGTCCTTTGCATACGCGTATCTAAAATTTTTGATATCAGTTTCGAGAGCGTCGCCCACACCGTTCCGCAGAGGCACCCCTGAGTAAGGGTGCCGTCCGCCAAACAAGATATGAAAGATAAGAAGCGCTAAGCCGAAGTTGTCGTGAGCTGGCGAGCGCTTGAAGCTACTAAACGATAAGGTTCCTTGAAGCTCCGGTGGAGTAAAGTGAGCCACGCCTACTTCACAGTAATGAAGAGTACCTTTAGCATTTATTTGGAAAGAATCACTATCGATCAGAATAACCGTACTGTCACTGGCAACCATTACGTTACCTTGATTGACATCGCCAAGCACATGCCCATCGTTGTGCAATACTTCAAATGCTGCCGCAACGTTTCTTGCTGTATAGATCAAGAAGTCCCATGCGGCTTTGGGATGGTCTTGCCTTCGATGAGCAGGGCTGTACAGCATCTGAACAGGCGAATGCTTTGCCACTTTCGGCATGAGATAGCCGACTACAGGTCCAGTACGCCCATCTGTAATTGTCTCTTGTGGCCAAGCTACGTATTTTACCAATCGCGCTGAGGTGATAGTTGGCATGTAACGTAGCTTATCCTGCTTTTTTTCATTCAACGGCTTGAGGTATACTTTTGCTACGAATGGGCAGTCTGGTACTAATTCGAAAACCGCGCCTTCTCCGCCTCTACCGAGTTCGCGGCCAAGTTTAATGGTAGCGCCTGATGATGAAAAAAATGTTTTTGTCACGACTCTACTTTATAAAGACTGCAAGAGCTAAAGTTTTGTCGTCGTCAGTTCTGCAATTGACGGCTTGGCTATTCAGAAACTTAAAGAGCGCGCTATGAAGCTCATCTTCTTGCTCAGATCGTGTGCTTTCTAATGTTTTAAAGAAAGGCGAGAAAAATGGGATATGCGGAGTGTTATCTATCATGTTTAGTGCGAGCCGCTGAATTCCGTCAGAAAAAACTGCGACTTTAGAAAGTGGTTCATTTATTACTCGTGTACAGAGAACTTCGATCGCGTTCTCATCGGTAACAAAATGAGTCATGTTGGCATATTCCCCAATCATTGGAACGATTGCAAGTTCGAGATCTTTATCAGCTTGAAACACAATCCCGCCGTCGCCAATCTGCATCGTAAGGGTTGCGTGGGGCAGTGAGACTACACCCAGCAACGTACACGCGAAGTCTCTTGGTCGTTTTCCATCTGCTATGGCTCGCGACTCGATACTCTGACGAATTGCACGGATGCACTGAACCGCTAACTCGTCATTAATACCAAATTCACCTTCGATTATTTTCCCGGCCATAAAGTCAGCCGCAGTTTTCATTGCAATTTCGGCACCGTCTCCGCCAAATTCTGCACTACCCGCGCCATCGGCGACAAAGATACTTAGAATTGGTTGCTTTTCATTCGTGATGTCGGCTTGAGCCCAGCAGCTGTCCTCGCAATAGGTACCATTTTCCACGTGCGAGGTACCAACGGCTGATGCTGCTACCACACGCCAGTTCACACGGAAGCCCATCCGCTTGGCGCAGTTAACGGAACGTCTGTGCCAGGAGTCGAGCGCGAAACGGAACGCAAGGAATTCGAAAGCCAGCTAAACAGTTCGCGGAATTTTAGATCTTTGAGCGACAATGGATCACGTACGCTGATTTGCTTAAGTACATCCATGTTTGCCCCCTTTACACCAATAGCGAAGAACGCAAAGGCTTTCGACGCCTCACCTTCGCGTACAGCCGCTGCTGCCTCTTGCCACGCATCCGTTGGACCTCCATCAGTAATTAGGAAGACCCATGGGCGATAAAAAGAAATTCCGTTAGATCGGTAATCGTTCTTGCGGTCCCGAACCAGGGATAGCGCCTGTGTGATGGCAGCTCCCATTGGTGTGTCGCCTTGGGCACTTAAGGTTGGCGGATAAAAACTGTTGGCCGAAGTAAACGGCATTTCTACCTTTGTCGGGCCGAAGGTCACGATGGCGATTTCCACCCGTTGCATCGCCAGCGAATCGGATGATAGTTCGCTTTGGAACGATGCCAATCCGGCGTTAAGCTCGGCTATTGCCACACCGCTCATAGAGCCAGATACGTCAAGCAGAAGTACACATGGGCAACGCGGCTCCGGATTGCTGGCAAAATCATTCGTCTCGAAAGAAATCTGTTCGCTCATTGTTGGGTTCTCGCTTCAAGGTTGTATTGGTGCAGCCGCAACGGCCAATGCCTAATAGAAACAGTATAACCTCGACAATAAGCACTTTGCTAACTTTTTCCCCGGGTTTGTCATGTTCTAGTTGCACTAATGCACCAGCTGGCGCAAGTGAAGGGCGTGCCCGTCATCTGCTACGGCTTGCGCACGGATTTCAAGTGCGAACCGTTCCCCGGCTCGGCCTATCTGCTGGCGCTGGCCGACGATATCGAGGAATTGAAGAATATTTGTACGTGCGGCAAGAAGGCCACGATGAACATCCGCGTGGATGAGCAGGGCCGCCGCATCAAGGAAGGCGAGCAGATCAGCATAGGCGGCAATGAAAGTTACCGCCAGGCGTGCGGGCGCTGTTTCTACTCGTAAGCTTATTCCTTATTCCTTATTCGGCGACGGGCACGCCCACGTCCGCATCGTCGGACAGGGCCAGGTCGCCTCGCTCGAAGGCGGCCAGGATGTCATTCGCGCGCGCCACGTCGTGTTCGCGCACCATGACGCGGGCGCCGCCGATGGCGGCTGCCAGCAGCATGTCGGCCTGCATGTGCTGGTCGTCCGTCAGCAGCACGTCGATGCCGGCCGCGGCCAGGCAGCCGCGGATGACGTGGGCATCCGTGGGGATCATCAGCCGGGCAATCAAAACATAGTCGTCGTGCATCGTGTCTCCTGGCAAGGTGGATTCGTCCCCATCTTAGCACCAGGCTGTTGTTTGTCGTTTGAATTACAGCTTGAACACGCCCACCACCTGGTTCAGCTCATGCGCCTGTTCCTGCAGGGCGTCGGCGGCCGCGGCCGCTTCTTCCACCAGGGCCGCATTCTGCTGGGTCACCTGGTCCATCTGGGCGATGGCCTGGTTGACTTGCTCGATGCCGCTGCGCTGCTCTTCGCTCGCCTGCGCGATTTCCGCCATGATGGTGCTCACTTGCCGCACGCTGGCCACCACGGTGTCCATGGTGGCGCTGGCCTGGCTCACCTGGGCGTGGCCCAGGTCCACCGTGCCGGCCGATGCCTGGATCAGGTCCTTGATGTCTTTCGCGGCTGCCGTCGAGCGCTGCGCCAGGGTGCGCACCTCGGTGGCGACGACGGCGAAGCCCCGTCCCTGCTCGCCGGCCCGGGCCGCTTCCACGGCCGCGTTCAAGGCCAGGATATTCGTCTGGAAGGCGATGCCGTCGATGACGCCGATGATGTCGGCGATCTTGCCGGATGAGCTGCGGATGGCATCCATGGTGCTGGCCACCTGCGCCACGGCCGCGCCGCCTTCGGCTGCCAGGCTGGACGATTCATGCGCCAGCTTGCTCGCCTGCTGCGCGTGATCGACGTTCTGCCGCACGGTGGAGCTCAGTTCCTCCATCGAGGCGGCTGTTTCTTCCAGCGAACTGGCTTGCTGTTCCGTGCGGCTCGACAAATCCAGGTTGCCGCTGGCGATTTCACCGGACGCCGTGGCGATTTGCCCGGCGCTGCCGCGCACGTTGCCGACCACTTGCGACAGGTTGTCGCTGATGCGGTTCATGGCGCGCAGCAGGCGGCCGATTTCGTCCAGGCTGCTGGTATCGAGGTGCACCGTCAGGTCGCCGGCGGCGATTTGCGCGGCGGCCGTTTCGGCGGCGGCCAGCGGGCGCGAGACGAGGGTGCGCACCAGCCAGTACAGCAGCAGGGCGAAGACGAGCAGGGCGACGAAGCCGGAAATGGCCAGCTGGTTGCGCAGCTGGCGCGCTTCCAAGGTGATCTCGTCCGTGAACGTGCCGCCCGCGATGATCCATTGCCAATCCTTGAATTGACGGTAATACAGCTGCTTTTCGCGCGCGCTGGCAGCCGTTTCGCCGGGCGCCGTCCACGTGTAGCGCATGGCGCCGTCTTTTTGCGCCAGCATTTCCTGGATGAACAGGCGGCCGTCGCTGGCCTTGAACTCGAGCGCGCTCTTGCCTTCGCTGTTCGGGTGCAGCACCAGGTGGCCGTAATTGGCGCCGGGAGCCGTGTCGACGATATAGATGTAGCCCGTCTGGCCGATCTTAACCTGGCGAATCTTGTCTTTCAACATGGCCAGATTCTTGCTGATATCGAGGCCGATGAACAGCACGCCTACCACCTTGCCAGCCGCATCGCGCACGGGATCGTACTGCGTGATGTATTGCTTGCCAAATAAGGTTGCCATGCCGACGAAACGCTGGCCCGCGCGCAGCGGCGCATAGCTGGGGTGGTTGTGGTCGAGCTGGGTGCCGATGGCGCGTTCGCCATCCTGTTTTTTCAGCGACGTGCTGATACGCACGAATTCATCGCCGTTGGCGGCAAAGATGGTGGCGATCACGCCCGTTTGCGCCGTGTAGCGGTCGACCACGGTCGTGTCGAGGTTGAGCACCTTGCCGCCGTTGGCCAGGGCCGGCGTGGCCTTGCCGGCGACCGCTACCATGGCGCCCGCGTCGACCGTGAACGGGCCGGGAAATTCGGCCGCGAACAGGCGCGCAAAGCTTGCCGCTTCGTTGACCATGGCCGTATGGAAGACTTGCGTGGTCGTCATGACGCTATTGAGTTCGCTGGTGACGGCTGCTTCGGCGCGCTGTTCCAGCACGCGCGAGGTATTGATACTCATCAAGGCCGTCAGGCTGGCGAGGATCAGGCTGACCAGGGCAAACGTGAAGACGGTAATCTTGCCGCCGACACTCCAATGGCGGGGGGAGAAGGAAATTGTAGGCATAGTGTGAGTCTGGCAAAGGGTAATCAGCTCGGCCATTCCTGGTCATGACATGACACGCGGGGAGGGGATCTGGTGGGAAGTACTGTTGAAACGGAGGCGCGCCGGCTGTGGGAGCGGCGCGCAGGCAAGCTGTATTTCAGGGCGCGATGATAGCATGTTGCTTGCCATTTGTTACTAAGTGTTTCCCGCAGGAATCATTTTTTCGCATAAAAACATCATCGAGATCAAGGATTGGCACTTCAGTCTATTGACTTTTTGCATTCCAATGGAGCATGTTGATATCCGTCGTCGACGAATGATGCGATTTTTCTCACGAATGTTTCACTTTGTAATGAATGAGACGTCGCCTTTAATCCGCGTTTAAGCTTCCAGGAAGAAACTGATCTTCCATGGGAGACTGCCAGGCCGTATCCTGTAGAATAATATGCAGACCAGTCGTGTATTCCCCTTACTGTCTTGCTGGCTGGCGCATGTATCTCTGCGCCGCCTGGAATTGATTTAACTAATTTTCGGAGAAGCCGATGAAGAAGCAAATGATGCTGGTCACCCTGGTGCTTGCCCTGTCAGCCCACGCTGGCGCAGCCCAGACGGACAAGAGCGCCGCTCCTCCGCTCACCATGAAGCCGCTGGCCCAGCAAACGCAGGCCGCCTTGTGGGCATCGCGCGTCCTGACGCGCGTCCATTACAAGGCCATGCCGCTCGACGACGCCATGTCGGAGAAAATCTTCGACCGCTATTTCAAGTCCCTGGACGCGGAAAAACTGTTCTTCGTGCAAGCCGACATCGACCGCTTCGCTCCCTTGCGCACCAAGCTCGACGACGCCATCATCAATGAAGACCTGACGGCGCCGTTTGCCATCTACAACCTGTACCAGCAGCGCTTCGACGAGCGCATGGCCTATGCGCGTGAATTGCTGAAGACCAAGTTCGACTTTACCGCCGACGAGAGCTACCAGATCGACCGCGAAAAGGCCGCCTGGCCGAAGAACGACGAGGAAGTGCGCGACCTGTGGCGCAAGCGCGTCAAGAACGACTGGCTGCGCCTGAAACTGGCGGGCAAGGAAGACAAGGCCATCCGCGAGACGCTGGACAAGCGCTATGAAAGCTACACGACCCGTTCGCGCAAGCTCAACAGCGAAGACGTGTTCCAGATCTTCATGAACGCCTACGCCATGTCGATCGAGCCGCATACCAATTACCTGGGCCCGCGCGCCTCGGACAATTTCGACATCGCCATGCGCCTGTCGCTCGAAGGCATCGGCGCCGTGCTGCAGACGCGCGACGAGTACACGGTGGTGCGCGAAGTCGTGCCGGGCAGCCCGGCCGGCCTGTCGGGCAAGCTGAAAGTGGGCGACCGCATCGTCGGCGTGGGGCAGGGCGAAAGCGGCCCCATCACCGAAGTGCTGGGCATGCGCATCGACGACGTGGTGCAGCTGATCCGCGGCGCCAAGGATTCCGTCGTGCGCCTCGACATCTTGCCGGCCGACGCCGGCCCCGATGCCAAGCATGTCGTCTTGCCGCTGGTGCGCAAGAAAATCAGCATGGAAGAGCAGGCGGCGAAGAAATCGGTCATCGAAGTGCGCGAGAACGGCGTCAAGCGCCGTATCGGCGTCATTTCCCTGCCGACCTTCTACCAGGACTTCGAAGCGCGCCGCCGTGGCGACAAGGACTTTAAAAGCGCCACGCGCGACGTCAGCCGTTTGCTGGCCGAGTTGAAGAAGGACAAGGTCGACAACGTCCTGATCGACTTGCGCAACAACGGCGGCGGTTCGCTGAACGAAGCCGTCGAACTGACGGGCCTGTTCATCGACAAGGGCCCGGTCGTGATGCAGCGCAATGCCGAAGGCAAGGTCGACGTGGAAAGCGACACCAATTCCGGCCTGGCCTGGGATGGCCCGATGGGCGTGCTGATCAACCGCGGCTCCGCTTCTGCTTCCGAGATTTTCGCCGCCGCCGTGCAGGATTACGGCCGTGGCGTCATCATCGGCGAAGGCAGTTTCGGCAAGGGCACCGTGCAAACCCTGTTCAACCTCGACCGTTTCGGCGGCAGCGAGAAAGCCCGTTTCGGCGAGCTGAAGATGACCATTGCCCAGTTCTTCCGCATCAATGGCGGCACCACGCAATTGCGCGGCGTCACCCCCGACATCAAGCTGCCGGCCATGTCCGACACGGAAAACTTCGGCGAATCGAGCTATGACAATGCCTTGCCATGGGTGGCCATCAAGCCGGCGCAATACATGCCGACGGGCGACCTGAAGGATATCGTGCCGCTGCTGGACAAGAAGCATGAAGCGCGCGTGGCCAAGGACAAGGATTTCCAGTACCTGCTCGATGACATCGCTCTCGTCGTCAAGCAGCGCAAGGAAAACCAGATTTCGCTCAATGAAACCGTGCGCCGCAAGGAGCGCGATGCCCAGGAAGCGCGCGCCAAGGCCCGTGAAAAACGCCTGATCGCGCAAATTTCGAATCCTGCCGACGACCTGGTGGTGATTCCCGATCCGAAAGACGTGCTGAAGGGCGCGAAAGCGGCCAGCAAGACGGCCAAGCAGATCGCCGCCGTGAAGGGCGCCTTGCGCACCGACGACGGTTTGCAGGGCGACGAGCGCGCGCTGAGCGCCGAACTGGACGCCGAAACGGCCGCCAAGAGCGCCAAGGACGTGCTGCTGAACGAAGCGGCGCGCATCCTGGCCGACGAAGTGGCGCTGATCAAGGCCGATACCCGCATGGCGTCCAAGGTCTTGCCGTATGGCGCCGATACCAAGGCGACGCCGGTGACGGCAGCGAAGTAAGGCTTTTCACGCAGTAAAAAACCGGTTCCTTGCGGAGCCGGTTTTTTTTCGCCCCGATCAGTTATCTGTCTGGCGTATTTCTATCATTCCAACAATCAATTGGATCGATATGCGGCGATGCAGCATAATGCACTTGTCTCCTCTATTCTCCTCCAAGAAAATAGATTCAGCCCGCTCTCGCAGCGGGCTTTTTTTTGCCTCAGATTCTGTGCGTGCTCGCTTGCACGTCGGGCTGTGCCGCCAGCAGGGCCGTGATCCAGCCGGCAAACGCCTGCAGCTTGGGCGTGGCCAGGCGGCCTTGCGGCGTCAGCAGCGAGATCGGCATGGGCGTGGGCGGGTGCTCGGCCAGCACGGCCACCAGGGCACCGCTGTCGAGATGCTGGCGCACCTGATACACGGCCGCCTGCGCCAGGCCCAGGCCTTGCAGCGCGCAATCGACGCTGGCATCCGCGTCGTTGACGGCGATGGGGCCAGCCATCTGCACGCGCAGCACTTCCTTGCCTTGTTGAAAATCCCAGTCGAAAGCGCGACCCGTGCGGCCCGAGTAATGCATGATGCCCCGATGCGCGGCCAGGTCGGCCAGCGTGTGCGGCGTGCCATGGTGAGCCAGGTAGGCGGGCGAGGCGCACGTGACGAAGCGCATCAGGCCGACCTGCTTGCCGATGAAGGCGGAATCCTGCAAGGTGCCCACGCGCAAGGCGCAATCGATGCCTTCCTGCGTCAGGTCGACCAGGCGGTCCGTCAGGCTCAGTTGCAATTGCACGTCCGGCCAGGCGGCGTGGAAGTGCGCGATATGGGGCATGATCAGGCGCCGGCCCACCGTATTGGGCAGGTTAATGCGCAGCAAGCCGCGCGGTTTTTTCGCGTCGGGACCGCGAAACGCCAGTTCCGCCGTGTCGACGGCCTTCAGGATGTCGATGCAATGGCGAAAGTACTCAGCCCCTTCCGGCGTCAGCGACAAGCGGCGCGTGGTTCGTTGCAGCAATTGCGTGCCCAGGTAGGCTTCCAGCTTTTGCAGGGTGGCCGTCAGCGCCGCACGCGGCAAATTCAAGGTTTCGGCCGCCTTGGAAAAACTGTTGGCTTCGACGATGCGCACGAAGGTCTGCATGGCCTTGATCTTGTCCATAGGATAGCTTCCATTCTCATTGTTCATTTTATGTGAAAAGTATAAGTGGATTATGCCCTGATTATCTTTGCCCCGGTTTTGCCTAGAATGGCGACATCCCTATCGAACCGAGGAAATAACATGAACAAGGCCTCATCTTCCGCTCCCCACGACATTGCACCGGCCATGGTGCTGCTGCTGGCCATCGCTTCCGGCCTCATCGTCGCCAATCTGTATTACGCGCAAACCCTCGTCGGCCCCATCAGCGCGTCGACGGGCTTGTCGGCCAAGGCGGCCGGGCTGATCGTCACACTGACACAGGTCGGCTATACCCTGGGCCTGCTGTTTGTCGTGCCGCTGGGCGACTTGCTGGAAAACCGCCGCCTGATCGTCACGGCCTTGCTGGTGACGGCCACGGCCCTGGTGGCGGCGGCCCTGTCCACGGGCGCCATCGTCTTCCTCGCCGCCGCGCTGGCCATCGGCCTCGGTTCCGTGGCGGCGCAAGTGATCGTGCCGTTTGCCGCCCACCTGTCGCAGGAAGCGACGCGGGGGCAGACGGTGGGCAAGGTCGTCAGCGGCTTGTTGCTGGGCATCATGCTGGCCCGTCCCGTGGCATCGCTGGTGGCCGCGCACGCCAGCTGGCACGTGGTGTTCGGCGGCGCCGCCGTGCTGATGGTATTGCTGGCGCTGGTGCTGCGCCGCGCCTTGCCCGTGCGCCAGCCCGTGTCGACCATGCGCTATCCGGCCCTGATGGCCTCGCTGTGGCACTTGCTGCTGGGCACGCCCGTGCTGCGCCGCCGCGCCGCCTATCATGCGGGCCTGTTTGGCGCCTTCAGCCTGTTCTGGACCGTCACGCCGCTGGTGCTGGCCAGCCCCGCATTCGGCCTGTCGCAAACGGGCATCGCCATCTTCGCCTTGGTGGGCATGGCGGGCGCCGTCGCCTCGCCCATCGCGGGCCGCCTGGCCGATGCGGGCCACACCTTGCCGACCACGGCTGCCGCGCTGGCGCTGGGGATCGTCGCGTTTGCCTTGCCCATGTTTGCGCCGGAATCGAAACATGTGGCGCTGGGCTTGCTGGTGGTGGCTTCCATCGTGCTCGACATGGGCGTGGCGGCCAACCTGGTACTGGGCCAGCGCGCCATCTTCAGCCTGGGCGCGGAAGTGCGGGGCCGCCTGAACGGCCTGTATTTCGCCCTGTTCTTTGCAGGCGGCGCGGCCGGTTCGGCCATCGGCGCCTGGGTGTATGCCAGCTATGGCTGGCAGGCAACCTTGTTGACCGGCATGGCGTTTCCAGGCCTGGCCCTGCTGGTATGGCTGGGAGAATTTTTACCGTTGGCAACGCGCCGTACGGCTTGAAACCCTGATGGCATCTCATTATCACTGATGGATATTTCTATCATCATGAATATAAAGTGGCGTGATATGCCGCAATGCCGCAAGATGCACTTGTCTCCTCTATCTCCTCCAAGGAAATAGATTCAGCCCGCTCCCGCAGCGGGCTTTTTTTTGCCTGTGTTTTTTAAATCACTACCAGATCGAGCGCGCGCATGAAGTTTGCCGCCTGCGCATGCGTGATGACGGCGCCTTTCAGCAGCGCCGCTTCGCTCAGTTTGAAACCGTCGATGTCGGCGCCGCGCAGGTCCGCGCCCTGGAACTTCGCCAGCTTGATGGTGGCATTGCGCAAGCTGCCCCCTTCGAAGACGGCGTCGCGGAAGTCGCAGCCGGCCAGGTAGGCGTCGGAAAAATCCAGCTGTTTGAGTATCGCCTTGCGGAACGAGAAACCGCGCAGGTCGGCGCCCACCAGCAGGCTGTCTTCGAAGGTGAGGCCCAGGTGAGCCGCTTCCTCGAACGAGGCACCCGTCAGCTTGCAGCCCCGGTAGGTGACCGAGGCCAGCTTGGCGCGCCGCCATTTCGTGTTGTTCAGGTCGCAGCCTTCGAACGTGGCGTCGACGGCGTCGACGGATTCGAAATCGGCGCTGCCCGCGCGGCAACGGCGCCAGGTACTGCGCGCGAGCTTGCTGGCGAACAAGCTGGTGTCGGCAAAGGTGCAGCGTTCAAACGTACAACCCTGCAAGTCGAGGCGCGACAGGTCTTCGCCGTCGAAGGCGCAATCGATGAAGTGGTGCACTGATTGCGCCAGCTGCTGCTCGATGCCGGCGCGGTCCAGGGTCATGCTGCTTACTGCGGTGTCGTGTGTTGCCATCCGTTTTTTATTCCTCATCAAAGCAGGGGAGGGATGGCGCGGCGGGAAAATGCACGAACCAGAACACCTCCCCGGCTGGTGTAACAGCCAGGGGTCAGCGCCGTGGGTCCGCGTGGGCGGGAGCATGCCGGACGGTGCCGGGCACTTACCGGGTTACCAACCGGTGCGCTCATTTTCGATCAGCCTGTATTGTAACGGCTTGACTACACACTTGCCAGTGTTGTCAAAGCCGGGTTAGTATCGTCACAGGCGCACCCATTGCGCCAACGTCGCTCGGACGGATCCGGGCGCTTACGTATAGAGATACCATGACTGACAGCCAAGCTCCGCGCAGCTTTTCGCGCATCAATCGTCTTCCCCCCTACGTTTTCAACATCACCGCCGAACTCAAGATGGCCGCGCGCCGCCGTGGCGAGGACATCATCGACATGTCGATGGGCAATCCCGATGGCGCCACGCCGGCCCACATCGTGGACAAGCTGGTCGAGACGGTGAAACGCCCCGACACGCACGGCTATTCCGCGTCCAAGGGTATTCCGCGGCTGCGCCGCGCGATTGCCCACTGGTACAAGAAGCGCTACGAGGTCGACATCGACCCGGACAGCGAAGCCATCGTCACCATCGGCTCGAAAGAGGGCCTGGCGCATCTGATGCTGGCGACCCTGGACCGGGGCGACACGGTGCTGGTGCCGAACCCCAGCTACCCGATCCACATCTGGGGCGCCGTCATCGCGGGCGCCGATATCCGCTCCGTGCGCATGGGGCCGGGCGTGGACTTCTTTGCCGAGCTGGAACGCGCGATCCGCGAAAGCTACCCGAAACCGAAGATGATGGTGCTGGGTTTTCCATCGAACCCCACGGCGCAGTGCGTGGAGCTGGAATTCTTCGAGCGCGTCGTCGCGCTGGCCAAGCAGCACAATATTTTAGTCGTGCACGACCTGGCGTATGCCGACATCACCTTCGATGGCTGGAAGGCGCCGTCCATCATGCAGGTGCCCGGGGCGCGCGACGTGGCCGTCGAGTTCTTCACCATGTCGAAAAGCTACAACATGGCGGGCTGGCGCATCGGCTTCATGGTAGGCAACGCGGAACTGGTGGCGGCCCTGGCGCGCATCAAGAGCTACCACGATTACGGCAGTTTCACGCCCGTGCAAGTGGCGGCGATTGCCGCTCTGGAAGGCGACCAGAGCTGCGTGACGGAAATCTGCGCCCAGTACCAGCGCCGCCGCGACGTGCTGGTGAAAGGCTTGCATGAAGCGGGCTGGATGGTGGAAAAACCGAAGGCGTCGATGTATATCTGGGCGCATATCCCGGAAGCGTACCGTCACCTGGGCTCGCTGGAATTTGCCAAGCTGCTGCTGCAAAAGGCCAAGGTGAGCGTGTCGCCCGGCATCGGCTTCGGCGAATACGGCGATGAATACGTGCGCTTTGCCCTGATCGAAAACGAGGCCCGCGTGCGACAAGCCTTGCGCGGCATCAAGAATATGTTGCGTTCAGGCGACGGGAAAGCGGAAGCGGCAGCATAAAAGTTGCCGTATGGAATTGTCTGTTGCCCCTAATATCACTGCCGCGTATTTCTGACATCACGAATATAAAGTGGTTTTATATGCTGCAACGCGGCATCATTCATCTGTCTCCTCTATCTTCCTCCAAGGAAATAGATTCAGCCCGCTCCCGCAGCGGGCTTTTTTTTGCCTGTTTTTTTGGGGGACAACTATCCCTCGCCACTGCCCGTAAACCGCCGCACCGCCACCTCCCACTGCTGCATCAGGCTGGCAGCCTGGTCGCGGCCGATGGTCGGTAAAAACGTCCGGTCGGCGCGCCAGTGCGATGCCAGCTCTTCCACTCCACGGTACTGGCCGATGGCCAGGCCCGCCAGGCAGGCCGCGCCCAGCGCCGTCGTTTCGATTACTTGAGGGCGCACCACGGGGATGCCCAGCAAGTCGGCCTGGAATTGCAGCAGCAGGTTGTTGGCGCAGGCGCCGCCGTCGACGCGCAGCTCCGTGATGGGCGCCTGCGCGTCGCGCGTCATGGCGCCCAGCAGGGCGGCGCTCTGGAAGGCGATCGCCTCGAGCGCCGCGCGGGCGATGTGGCCCACCGTACTGCCCCGGCTCAGGCCCAGGATGGCGCCTTTCGCCGACGGCACCCAGTACGGCGCGCCCAGGCCCGTAAACGAGGGCACGAAGACGACGCCGCCCGAATCGGGCACGGAGGCGGCCAGGCCTTCCGCCTCGCCCGCGTGGCCGATGGCGCCCAGGCCGTCGCGCAGCCACTGCACCACGGCGCCGCCGATGAAGACGCTGCCTTCGAGCGCATACGCGGGCTGCGTGCCCACCTGGCAGGCGGCCGTGCTGATCAGGCCATGTTGCGATTGCGCGCACTGCTCGCCCGTGTTGAGCAGCAAGAAGCAGCCCGTGCCATAGGTATTCTTGGCCATGCCCGGCGTAAAGCAGGTCTGGCCGAACAGCGCCGCCTGCTGGTCGCCCGCGATGCCGCCGATGATGACGGGGCTGCCCAGCACCTCGGCATCCGTTTCGCCATACACGTGGCTCGATGGGTGGACGGACGGCAGCAGGCTGGCGGGAATGCCCAGCCAGTCGAGCAGCTGGGCATCCCAGCAGCCTTCATGCAGGTTCCACAGCATGGTGCGCGAAGCGTTGGTGACGTCGCTCACGTGCAGGCGGCCGCCCGTCATCTGCCACGCCAGCCACGTGTCGATGGTGCCGAAGGCCAGTTCGCCGCGCATGGCCCGCGCGCGCACGCCAGGCACGGCGTCGAGTATCCAGCGCAGCTTGGTGCCGGAAAAATACGGATCGAGCACCAGGCCCGTCTTCGCGTGGATGGCGCCGGCCAGGCCCCGCGCCCGCAAGTCCTCGCACAGCGCTTCCGTGCGGCGGTCTTGCCAGACGATGGCGTTGTAGACGGGTTCGCCCGTGGCGCGGTCCCACACCACCGTCGTTTCGCGCTGGTTGGTGATGCCCAGCGCGCCCAGGTCGCGCGCCCGCAAGCCCGCCTTGGCCAGCACTGCGCGGCAGGTATCGATCTGGCTGCGCCAGATTTCCATGGGATCGTGCTCGATCCAGCCCGGCTGCGGGAAGATCTGGCGAAACTCGCGCTGCGCCACGGCGACGATGGCGCCAGATTCATCGAAGATCATGCTGCGCGAGCTGGAGGTGCCCTGGTCCAGGGCCAGCAGATACGTCATGCCGCCACCTCTTGCGCCAGATGGATGGCCAGCCATTGCTGCAGGCGCGCCACGTCGGCCGGCGTGCAGCGCAAGCCCAGTTTGCTGCGCCGCCACAGGATGTCGTCGCTGCTCCTGGCCCATTCCACCTCGACCAGATAGCACGCTTCGGCTTCGTACAGGCCGGGCGCCAGCTGCGCGCCCAGGTCTGCCATCGCGGCGGCGCCCGTCAGCAGGCGCGCGGCGCGGCTGCCGTAGGCGCGCGCATAGCGGCGCGCCAGCGCGGGCGGCAGCCAGGCGTGGCCGCGCTGGAAGCGGGCGAGAAAGGCGTCGAAATCATGGCTGTCCACCAGCTGGTTTTCTTGCTGCAGGTCGCCGCCGGGCAGCGGCGCGTGCGCCGTCCAGGCCGGGGCGGCGTTGTCCAGCAGGGGAGCCAGCATGCCCAGCGCTTCCTCTGCCAGCTTGCGGTAGGTGGTGATCTTGCCTCCCCAGATATTGAGCAGGGGAGCGCCCGTCGCCGCTGCGCCGCGCGCCACTTCCAGCAGGTAGTCGCGCGTGACGGCCGACGCGTTCTGCGCGCTGTCGTCGAGCAGGGGGCGCACGCCGGAATACGTCCACACGACGTCGGCGGGAGCGATCTCGCGCTTGAAATAGCGGTTCGCGGCCTGGCACAGGTAGTCGATCTCCGCCTGGCTGATTTTTACCTGGCTGACCTCTCCCTTGTATTCCTCGTCGGTGGTGCCGATCAGGGTAAAGTCGTCCTGGTAGGGAATGGCGAAGATGATGCGCTGGTCCGGGTTCTGGAAGATGTAGGCATTCGGATGCTCGAACAGGCGCGGCACGATGATGTGGCTGCCCTTGATCAGGCGCAGCCCCTGGGTCTTGCCGCCGCCGGCCGCGCCAGCGAATTGCGCCGTCCAAGGTCCCGCCGCGTTGACGATGGCGCGTGCGCGCAGGGTCTTGCGCTGGCCATCTTCGGCTTGCAGGGTGGCTTGCCAGGCGTCGCCCTCGCGGCGCGCCTCGACGCAGGCCGTGCGCGTGAGGATGTGCGCACCGTGTTCCTGCGCGTCGAGCGCGTTGAGCACCACCAGGCGCGCATCGTCGACCCAGCCGTCGGAGTACACGAAGCCCTTGCGGTAGCCTGCTTTCAGGGGCGCGCCTGCCGCGTGCTTGTCCAGCGCGATGCCTTGCGAGGCGGGCAGGAAGGCGCGCCTGGCCAGGTGGTCGTACAGGAACAGGCCCGCGCGTATCATCCACGCGGGGCGCTGGGCCGCGTCGTGCGGCATGACGAAGCGCATCGGCCACATGATGTGGGGCGCGGCGCGCAGCAGCACTTCGCGTTCCTGCAGCGCCTTGCGCACCAGCTTGAATTCATAGTATTCGAGGTAGCGCAGGCCGCCGTGTATCAGCTTGGTGGATGCGGACGAGGTGTGCTGCGCCAGGTCGTGCTGTTCGCACAGCACCACGCGCAGGCCGCGGCCGGCCGCGTCGCGCGCGATGCCGGCGCCATTGATGCCGCCGCCGACGACCAGCAGGTCGCAGTCGGCGGGCAGGGAAGAAAAGCGGGAAGCGGACATGGAAGGTTGGTCTTGTAGTAGAAGGTAAAAAAAACTGAAAAAGGCGCCGCTTCAGGCAAGCAGCGACAGCACGGGCGGCAGCACCAGGGAAAGGCCGGCGATCAGCAGCAGCACGAAGACGGCGCGGCGCACATGTTCGATGGGCAGGCGCGACGGGTGGCGGCGCGCCAGCCACGTCAGGCCCGTCACCAGCGGAAAGGCTTCCAGGCTCAGCCAGAAGGCCGTCATGCTGAACTGGCCATGCGCGAGCACGAGCGCCAGGCGCAGCACGGCATTCGCGGCGAACAGCACGATCAGCGAGTGGCGGATCATGTCGGCCGGCCACGGCTGGCGGTACAGGTGGTACACCATGGGCGGCCCGGCGCTGGCGAACAGGCCGCCCATCACGCCGGACACGCCGCTGAAGAACAGGAAGGCGGGCAGGCCGGATTGCTGCCGGCGCGCGCTGGCGCGCAGCACCAGCATGAACGCGCAGACGACGATGGCGCAACCGAGCAGGAAGCGCAGCAGGGTCACCTGCTGCGCGCTGAACCAGCCCAGCAGGGCCACGCCCGCGCCCACGCCCAGCTGGCTGACGGCCAGCGACGGGCCGAACACGGGCCAGGCCAGCTGCGGACGCGTGCGGCCAAACGTGATGGCCGCATTCACCAGCACCAGCACGCTGACCACGTTGGCCACATCGCCCAGGCTGGCCAGGCGCAGCACGGCCGTCAGGCCCAGCAGGATCAGGCCGAAGGCAAAACCCGTCAGGTTCTGCGCGACGCTGGCCAGCGCCACGCAGGCCAGGAACAGCAGATGCGACGCCACGCTCATGCCGGTCAAGCCGCCAGCGACAGGAAGAAGTCCTGCTGCGCGCAGCCGCGCCGCACGAAGACGGGCGGCTGGCCCAGGGGCGCATCGACTTCCACGCGCTGGCCGCCGTCGAAGGCGGCGCCGCTCCACAGGTGGATCCAGGCGTCGCCCTGCGGCAGGTAGGCGCTCCAGCGCGCAGCGCCGGCCGCATGCACGGGCGCCACCAGCAGGTCGGGGCCGAACAGATACTGGTCCTGGATGGCATAGGTGGCGCGGTCGCCTTCATAGTGCAGGAACAAGGGGCGCTGCAGCGGCAGGCCGCGCGCCACGGCATCCTCGGCCAGGCTGCGGATATAGGGCGCCAGCGCCACGTGCAGCCGCGTCATGCGGGCGAAGTGGCGGAACACGTCCTCATCCTGGTAGAACTGGAAATTTTCGTCGGGACGGTTGCCTTCGTGCGTGCGCATCATCGACGTAAACACGGCCATCTCGGTCCAGCGCTGGAACAGCTCGGCCGTGCGCAGGTTGCCGAACAGGCTCGTATAGCCGCCGATGTCGCTGTGATGGTAGGCGTTGCCCAGCAAGCCGGACGACAGGGCGCCGCAGATCACCGTCTGCAAGCCGTCGTGGCGGCTGAAATCGACGGATTGGTCGCCCGCCCACAGCAGCGGGCAGTGCGCCTGCACGCCCGTGTAGCCGGCGCGCATAAAGAAGGTGGCATCGCCCGTCTTGCCTGCCCGTTCGATGGCGCGCGCATTGACCTCGGCCCACAGGGTCGGCCACGCGTTGTGCATCAGGCGCGCATCGGCGCCATTGTGCAGGCGCAGGTCGATCGGCAGGTATTCGCCAAAATCGGCCATCCAGCCGGACAGGCCGAAATCGAGCATTTCCTGGCGCAGGATGCGTTCCTCGAACCACAGCGCGGCGGCCGGGTTGGTGAAGTCGACGACGCCGCAGTCGAATTCGCCGAAGTCGACCAGGTAGGCGCCGCCATCGGTGGCCGTGGCCAGGAAGCCCTGGCGCAGCGCTTCCTGGTACAAAACGCCGTCGTTGCACAGGTAGGGATTGACGTAGCCGAGGAAGCGGATGTCCTGTCTGGCCAGGTCGGCGATCCAGTTTTTCAGGTCAGGGTAGCGCTGCGGCTGCCAGCGCCAGTCCCAGAACAGACGCTTGCCGAACGAGGTCTGGCGCAGTCCTACCCAGTCTTCGCACCACAGGGCGCTGACGGGCAAGCCGTGTTCCTGCGCCTGCGCCAGGATGGCGCGCGCATGGTCTTCGCCCCCTTTCAGGCCCAGCATGGCGCCATTCTGCAGCCATACCGGCAGTTGCGGCTGGCGGCCGAAGCGTTGCGAGACCACGCCGACCAGGTCGGCGAAGGAGTCGGCCAGCATGAATTCCAGGCGCTCGGGCATGGCCCAGAATTGCAGTTCGTGGAAGTCGGGCTGGCGGAAGTCGAAGTCCGCATACGCCGTCGTCTCCGCATGCAGGCAGTAGCGCTGCGAGGAGATGAAGCTCGGCTGGGGATAATTCGTGTGGTAGTAGTCGCCGCCCGACTTGGACGTCACGTCCGCTTGCCACGTCAAATGGGTCGACTTGTCGCGGCCCACGCCCGGTTCCGACGTCCACAAGGGGAAGTGGCGGCCGCGCAGGTCGAAGTACGACATCTGCTCGCCGCAGCCCCAGACATGCTCGTCTTTTTCGGCGGGCAGGCGCAGCCACAGGCGGTTCCAGTCCGGCGCCGCGTAGCGCACCACCAGGTGCACGCCGTGCGGCTGCGATTGCACGGCCAGCACCAGCTGCGGCGCGTCGCCCGCATGGCGCGCAAAGGTCAGGGTGGCGCCGTCGCCCTCCTGGGTGACGGCCAGCGCGCGCAGGGCGCTGCGCTCCTCGACGTAATCCTCGATGGTGAAGTTGCCGCGGTACATTTCCATGCTTTCGCGGCCCTGGCCGACGAAGAGGCAGGGCGCCTCTGCAGCGTGGCGCAGCAGCAAGCGGCCGGCGCAGCGCAGCGCAAGGCTGTCATTTTCCTGGTGTAGTGTGAACTGCATGACGATCGACTCCTGTGAAGACCGGCGGCGCCCGGTGCGGGGCAGCGTGGCGCGCCGGCGGTGACAACTGATGCGTTAGAAAACGAGGAACATGCCGGCGGTCAGCTCGACGGGGCTGTAGCCGAAGTAGTTATTGTCCCCCCGGAACTGCAATACGCCCAGCTTGGCATGGCTGTTGTTGGCGATCCGCGTGGCGTAGGCGTAGAACGACAGGGTGGGCTGGAAGTTGTACAGGTAGCCCAGCGAATAGGCGGTCGACTTTGGCTTGCCCACGCCGTCGCCCGTGTTGGCGCCGAAAGCGCCCTTGGCATTGGCGCCGTCATAGCTGATGTGCGCCAGGCTGCCCTCGATGCGGTGCTTGCCGATGTCATACGCACCCGATACGCCGAAGGCGTCGGCCGCATAGCCGCCCGCGTTCGACACGCGGTAGGAAGTGTAGGAGCCGCCCAAAGTGAAATCGTGCCACTTGTAGCGCGCGCCGACGATGTCCGTCACCTGGTTGCGCTTGATGAAATTGGGCGTGCCGGCCGTGCTGATGTCGTTGCTCTGCTGGTAATCCATGTGCGCATAGCCGAGGAACAGGTCGCCTTTCTTGTACAGCACGTTGGCGGCCCAGCTGCGGCCATCGTTTTCCAGGTCGGTGGCGGAAGACGCCTGCTGGCCGGCCGAATACGACACCTCGGCAGAGACGTTGTTCCAGGTGGGGCTGCGGTAGCGCAAGGCGTTGCCGTAGAACAAGGCCGTGCCCGAGTTGTTGCCGGCCAAGCTAGTCGTCTTGCTGGCATTGCCCGTCACGGGGTCTTTCAGGTAGCGGCCCAGCGATTCGGGGCGCGTGAGCGAGAACAGGGCGCTGAAGTCGTTGGCGCCGTAATTGTGCGCCGAGGCCAGGTCGGCCCCCAGCGAGACCCAGAACGGCGCCATGTACATGGTGCCGCCTTCGATCGAGCCCCAGGTGGTCGAGGCAAAGCCGACCGTCGAGCCCCGGTTGAACAGCACGGACGAAGTGGTGTTGTTCTGCGTGCCGCCGCCCGCGTTGCCGTTAAACAGGTTCAAGCCCGTTTCGGCGCCGAAGATGGCCTTGTATTCATCGCTGAAGACCCAGGCGCCGCTGATGCCCAGGCGGCTGGCCATCTCGCCCTGGTTCAGGCGGTGGTTGCTCAGTTCGCGCCCGCTGGCATCCTTGCCGCGCGAGACCGTATAGCCGATGTCGCCGCGGCCATACAGCTTCCAGTTGAAGCCCGTGGCCGCCTTGAGCGGCTCGGCTGCCGGCGTGGCAGCCATCGTTGCTGCTGGCGCTGCAGGCGCGGGCTGCGTGGCCTTCGCTTCCATCTGCGCCACTCTTTCCTGCAGCTGGGCCAGCATGGCTTTCATATCGCTCAGTTCATCGGCGCGTGCGTTAGCGCTAACAAATGGCGCCGCGAGAAGCACGCCGGCGATGGCCGCGGCCAGCGTGGTTTTGCGTAATGTCGTTTGCATGGTCTTGTCTCCTGTGTTTTTTATGAGTATGGTTGCCGATCCCTGCCTTGCCTACATTGAAATAATCAAATCCCTCCCATGCACAAATATTTGATATCGAGGAAGTCGTCCATGCCGTAATGCGAGCCTTCGCGGCCCATGCCCGAATGCTTGACGCCGCCGAATGGCGCCATTTCATTGGCGATCATGCCCGTGTTGATGCCGACCATGCCCACTTCCAGTTCTTCCGCCACGCGCCAGACGCGGCCCAGGTCGCGGCTGTAGAAATAGCCGGCCAGGCCGAACTGCGTGGCGTTGGCCATGGCGACGACTTCCTCTTCGCTGCCGAAGCGGAACAGCGGCGCCAGCGGGGCGAAGGTTTCCTCGGTGGCCACCAGCATGTCGCTGTTGGCCTCGAGTACCACGCTGGGCTCGAAGAAGCTGCCGCCCAGCGCGTGGCGCTTGCCGCCGATGGCCAGCTTGCCGCCCTTGACCAGCGCGTCGGCGATGTGCTGTTCGATCTTGCGCACGGCGTTTTCGTCGATCAGCGGGCCTTGCGTCACGCCCGCGTCCGTGCCGTTGCCCAGTTTCAGCTCGGCCACCTTGGCCACCAGGCGGGCGGCGAAGTCGTCGTAGATGCTGTCCTGTACGTAGATGCGGTTGGCGCAGACGCAGGTCTGGCCGCTGTTGCGGTATTTCGACATCAGCACGCCTTCGACGGCCGCGTCGATGTCGGCATCTTCGAAGACGATGAAGGGCGCGTTGCCGCCCAGTTCCAGCGACAGCTTCTTGATCGTGCCGGCCGCCTCGCGCGACAGCCAGGCGCCCACTTCCGTCGAGCCCGTAAACGTGATCTTGCGCACCAGGTCGTTGTGGCACAGTTCCGTGCCGATTGCCTGCGCCGCGCCCGTGACCACATTGAAGACGCCGGGCGGCACGCCGGCGCGCAGGGCCAGTTCGGCCAGCGCCAGGGCCGACAGCGGCGTTTGCGACGCGGGTTTCAATACCATGGCGCAGCCGGCGGCCAGGGCAGGACCGGCCTTGCGCGTGATCATGCCGTTCGGGAAATTCCACGGCGTGATGGCCGCGCACACGCCGATCGGCTGCTTGATGACGACGATGCGCTTGTCGTTCGACGGCGGCGCGATGACGTCGCCGTGGGCGCGCTTGCCTTCCTCGGCAAACCATTCCAGGTAGGCCGCGTTCGAGACGATCTCGCCCTTGGCCTCGGCCAGCGACTTGCCCTGCTCGCTGGTGAGGATCAGCGCCAGGTCGTCGGCGTGCTGCAGGATCAGCGCATGCCAGGCGCGCAGCACCGTGGCGCGCGCCTTGACGGTCTGCTTGCGCCACAGCCGGAAAGCGGCATGCGAGGCGGCGATGGCGCGCCGCGTCTCGGCCGCCCCCATGCGGGGCACGGTGGCGATGACGGCGCCCGTGGCGGGATTCGTGACGGCGATGGTGGCGCCGTCATCGGCGTCGCACCAGGCGCCGTCGATCAGGCATTGCTGTTTCAACAGGCTTGCGTCTTGCAGGTTCAACATGAGGTTCTCCTTGAATGGGGGGATGCGGTTTATCCGGCTACCGAGACCTGGGCCAGTCCCGCGTCGACGATGATGCTCTGGCCCGTGATGCCGTCCGAGTCGTCGGCCGCCAGGAACAGGGCGGTGCGCGCCACGTGGCCCGCGTCGAGCCGGTATTTCAGGCATTGCAGCTCGATGAACTTGCGGTCCTCTTCCGGGTCGCGCCACAGCGCCGCCTGGCGGTCCGTGGCGATGGCGCCGGGCGCGATGGCGTTGACGCGGATGTTCTGCTCGCCCAGTTCGCGCGCCAGGGTGCGCGACAGGCCCGCGATGCCCGCCTTGGACGTGGTGTAGCCGACCAGGTTGGGGCGCCCGCGCATCCACGAGATCGAGCCGAGGTTGATGATGGACCCGCCGCCGGCGGCCGCCATGCCGGGTGCCACCTGCTGGATGGCGAACACGTGGTGCTTGAGGTTCAGGGCCAGGCAGTTGTCCCAGTACTCGGGCGTCAGTTCGGCCAGGCTGTGGCGGTCGTCGCGGCCCGCGTTATTGAGCAGCACGCGGATGGCGCCGAAGCGCGCTTCGACGTCGGCCAGGCTGGCCTGGTAGGCGGCGATGTCGCGGATGTCGCTGTAGACGAAATGCGGCGCATGGCGGCTCAGGGGCGCCAGGCGCGCGGCCAGGGCGGCGCTGGCGTCGCGGTCGATGTCGCAAAAAGCCACTTGCGCGCCTTGCAGGGCGAAGTGCTCGACCAGCGAGGCGCCGATGCCGGAGCCGCCGCCGGAGACGAAGACCACGCGGTCCTGCAGGCTGGGGTAGTGAGTGATGTTGGCGTTCATGCTGTCCTCAGGGTGAAGATCCGGGTATCAATCCCGGTACAGGGGTTCGGGGCGGCCCGCCACATCCAGGCGCACGGCAAAAAGGCCGCCGGCCTGCGGCTGGCGCGCCAGTTCGTCGTCGCTCGCGCCTTCGCGCGCACTGGTGACGTACAGAGTGCGCAGGTCGGCGCCGCCAAAGGCGATCATCGTGGTCCGCGCGACGGGCACGTGCACGATGCCGGTGATCTCGCCCTGCGGCGAGAAGCGCAGCACCCGGCCGCCTTCGTATTGCGCGCTCCAGTAACAGCCCTCGGCATCGAGCGCGGCGCCATCGGGGCGGCCGCCATACACGGGTTCCTCGCCCTTGGCGGGCAGGCGGGCAAATACGCTGCGCGCGCCGACCTGGCCGCTGGCCGCGTCAAACGCGAAACGGTAGATCACGTGGTTCGGCGTGTCGGACTGGAACAGCGACTGGCCGTCGGCGGCGAAGGCGAGGCCGTTGCTGACCTTGACGCCGAGATCCTGTTGCGGCCCCCAGCCCAGGCGCGTGGCGCCACGTTCCAGGCAAAACATGGCCGCCAGTTCCGCCGTGCGCGGCTCGTACATGGCGCCGGCCCAGAAGCGCCCGGCGCTGTCGCAGCGGCCATCGTTGAAGCGCATGCTGGCGCTGTCGTACGGCGCGTCGGCCAGCTTGTCGAGCAAGCCTTCCTGCGGATAAAAACGGTAGAAACCGTCGCGCAGGGCCGCCACCAGGCCGCCCTGTTCCGCCAGGGCGATGCAGCCCGGCTCGCACGGCACCCACCAGACGCGGTCGAGGCTTGTCGCCGGATCGTAGCGGTGCAGCCGGCGTCCGGCGATATCGATCCAATATAGACACTGTTCGGCCACGCTCCACAGCGGGCATTCGCCCAGCTGGGCGCGCGCGTCGAGCACGAGTTCGGCTTGCCATTCACGCATGCTGGTACTCCGCAGTTTCTTCAATGGCCAGGCGCATGGCGATGTGCAGGCTCTCGCCGGGCGCCAGCAGGCGCATGCCGGTGCCGGCGACGCCCTGGTGCGCCAGCGCGAACGCATTGTTGGCGTGCGTGACGGGTTCGATGGCGATGAAATTGCGCTCGTCGTTGGGCGCGAAGCACACGAGGTGGCGGCAATTCTCGCTGGCCGACAGCTGCACGGCATAAGCTCCGTAATCGAGGCTGGCGCGGCCCGTCCAGCCGCTGTAGCAATGGTCGCTGTGCCAGCCGGCCACCGGTTGCGGCGTGGCGAACGGCGACGCTTGCGCCACGGGCGCCAGGCCGGCCGGCAAGCGGTCATCGCCCATGCGCCATACACCATCCCACTGCGTTTGCAGGCGCAGGCCGGGCGCCAGCGGGAAATACGGGTGGAAACCCAGGCCGGCGGGCATGGCGCGCGTATCGTCATTGCGCACCGATAGCGTCAGGCGCAGGCCGGCGGCGTCGAGCAGCACGGTTTGCCGGGCCGTGCAGGCGAACGGCCAGTCGGCGTCGCCGCCATGCACCAGCAGCAGTTCGGCGCTGTCTGCCGCGCGCGCCGTCACTTGCCAGGCGCGCTGCCAGCCGAAGCCGTGGATGCTGTGCGGCTCGGGCGGGAAGTTGGCGCGCAGCGCATGCGTGTGGCCACTGGCCTGCAGCACGGCGTTGCCGATGCGGTTCGAATACGGCACCAGCGGATAGCAGGCCATCTGCCGCACGCCCGCACCGGTCGGCGCGGCGCGCAGGATGTCGCGTCCGCGCCAGCGCAAGGCCGCCAGCGCGCCGCCCGTGGCCGGGTGGACGTCGGCGCGGCAGTCGCCGTGCGCCAGGGTGAAAGGAGACTGGTGGTCCATTCTCAGCCCTTCAAGCCGCCCGAGGTCAGGCCGGAAACGACCTTTTCCTGGAAAATCACGATCAGCACGACGATGGGCACGATGGCCACCACCAGCGCCGCCGAAATGATCGGCCACGGGAAGGCGAACTCGCCCTGGTACAGCTGGATGCCGACGGGCAGGGTGCGGTAAGCCACGGCCGAGTTCATCGACAGCGCCAGCAGGAACTCGTCCCAGGAGTTGACGAAGGCCAGGATGGCGGCCGTGGCCACGCCCGGTGCCGCCAACGGCAGCACGATGCGCCACAGGGCGCTCAGCCGGGTGCAGCCGTCGAGCATGGCCGCGTTTTCGATGTCGCGCGGGATATCCTGGAAGAAACTGACCATCATCAGGGTGCAGATGGGCAGGTTCAGCACCGTGTAGGGCAGCACCAGCGCCCAGTAGGAATTGAGCAGGCCCAGGCTGCGCATGATTTCGAACAGCGGCACCATCAGCGTTACCAGCGGGAACATCGACACGCCGATGATGGCCGTCAGGATCAGCCCACGGAAGCGCAGGCGCAGGCGGGCGATCGCATACGCGGCCAGCGCGCTGATGAACAGGCTGAGCAGGGTCGACAGGCCGGCCACGATCAGGCTGTTGGTGAGAAACGTCAGCAGCGGCTGGTCCTGGAAGGCGGAAATGAAGTTGCCGATGGTCGGTTCGTGCGGCCAGTAGGTGATCGGCTTTTGCGTCAGCTCCGTTTCCGTCTTGAGCGAGGTAAACAGGATCCACAGGGCGGGGAAGACGCCGTTGAGGATGACGAGCGCGGCGGCGAACCAGCGCAGGCGCTTCGATGAAAACAGGCCGCTCATTCTTTGTCTCCTCTTACATATTTCAGATACACAAACGTGGTGGCCATCGACAGCAGGAACATGAAGACCGCCAGGGTCGAGCCGTAGCCCACGTCCAGGTAATCGACGGTATTGGACTGGATATACATGGCCAGGGTCTTGGTTTCGTCGCCAGGGCCGGGCATGTTGTACGGAATATCGAAGGACTGGATGGCCGTCAGGGTGCGGAAGATCAGCGCCACCAGCATCGACGGCACCAGCAGCGGCAGGGTCACTTCCGTAAATTGCTTCCACTTGCTGGCGCCGTCCACTTCGGCCGCTTCATACAGCGAGGCGGGGATGGTTTGCAGGCCGGCGAGCAAAATCAGCGCCATGAACGACGAGGTTTTCCAGATGGTCGTGATGCAGATGGCGGCCATGGTCAGCGCCGGCGAATTGAACCAGATCTGCGGCTGCCAGCCCAGGCCGGGGACCAGCAGGTCGATGCGGCGGATAAGGTCGTTCACCAGGCCGTATTCGCTGTGGAAGAACCAGGCGAAGATCAGGCCGACGAAGGCCAGCGGCAGCGCCCACGGCAGCAGCAGCGCCAGGCGCACGGGCCAGCGGTATTTGAACGGCATGTTGGCCAGCATGGCCAGGCCCAGGCCCGCCACCAGCGCGCC
>Ga0182008_10000522_pt1 | contig 28851 bp, 27 predicted proteins | sample Sormic07211129_1_FD_120482 | JGI IMG/M metagenome (GOLD analysis project Ga0182008, IMG submission 120482) | Rhizosphere microbial communities from Sorghum bicolor, Mead, Nebraska, USA - 072115-129_1 metaG | ecosystem: Host-associated > Plants > Roots > Rhizosphere | place: USA: Nebraska...
ACACCGATATTGAGAAATTCTTCGCGTTCTACCCTTGGTACTACACGAACGAGTGCGTACTCATATAAGAATTGCTCTTGCATTTTGTGCTTCATTAACGAATATTTGTGAATGTTCTATCCTTGTATTTAAAAAATAAGCATAAGCCTGTCTGTGTTCTTCCGGTGTATCGAATTGCGTTTCACCAGTCAACCATTCATCAGGAATTAGGGCTATAACAGACTGAATAAAATCCGGTGTTAAAACAGCCTTAAATTCCTCATTTACGGTTTCCAGTTCCGTTGCCTGGCTTAACAAAACATGATCTTTAATCAAGGAAAATGGTTTTTTAGCCTGTTCTTCCCAATTTTGCCAGGAATGGTGAAAATAAAGAGCAGCACCATGATCAATCAGCCATAGCTCCTGATGCCACATCAACATATTGGTGTTGCGGGCTGTTCTGTCCATATTGGTGAGTAAACAATCAAGCCATACAATTGCTGATGCCAGTTTTGGTTCTACGGTTGTCACTGTTGGATCATAGGTAATTGCCCCTGAAAGGTAATGTAGCGCTAAATTTAAGCCTACGCTAAATTTAAGCAGATCCTGAATCTCCTCATCGGCTTCTGTACGGCCAAAAGCCTCGTCCAGATTTGCGAAAACTATTTCGGGTACCTGAAGTCCCAATTTGCGGGCGATTTCTCCGCCAATAAGTTCCGCGATTAAGGCTCGTGGCCCCTGGCCGGCCCCTCTAAATTTAAGGACATATAAAAACTCATCATCGGCTTCAGCAATGGCAGGCATAGATCCCCCTTCACGTAAAGGAGTGACGTACCTGATGACATTTACGCTCCGAATCTCAGAGAACTCATTCTTCTTCATTCTAATTTCTAATCATTTTTATGGCTGGGTCAATAATATGTGTTTACCAAAGTTTATTTGGTATCAGTATTTAATTGACCGATAAAACAACCATTAGTTATGGTGATGGCGCAAATTTAACCTTTTATCAGCAATATGATTCAATAACTGAAAGTTGATTCAATACAGGCCCTGGATTCGCAGTTTACTTAACCATATAAGGCCAAGGGTGTCCCTTTCACTGGCAATGCTCCTGCTGATATAGTCTGAGGGATTGGTTCGTAGCTGATCTTGAAAATAATAAAGCATTAAATCTATTTCACCATATTCCGGATAAATATAATTACCAAGGGGTTGTTGTGTGACAAGTGTGGAGCTGCCTTTATGTGTCTTTGAATATAAATGTCCACCGTAGGCTAATAATATTTCATGTCCGATTTCATGTGCCGCTATCAGCTTGAAATCAGCATCAGCCTTTTCGCGGGATTTATAATACCATTTCCCCCTATGCTGAAGGTGCCCGATATTATAAAATAAAATCCGGGAGAGCTCCCAATTTCTTGATCTTCGGGACCTTGCATTAGTTTGATAGACAATTTTAGGAGATTTTAAGGCATTGTTATTCGTGTTATTTACGTTGACAAAAAACTGGTAAACTTCACCATGACCAAATACAATATTTTTACCTGCAAGTTGTTGTTCATTTCTTCCCCAATGATATTTTATTCCTGCTATTGCCAGGGCCAATAATTCAGGATTTCCACCCTCATTGAAATTTGTTCTTAATGTCGCTGTTATTTTTTTTGATCCTCTTTCAATTTTAACATCAACCCATTTAACGACCTGGTATTTTGCAGTAAAATCTACGGTCAATGTTTCTGAAACCCCGGCTTTCAAGGCTGTAATTTTTGCTTTTAAAACCCTGCCAATAAATCTGCTGCTATCGTAAATGTCATCATTGTCGAAGCCATCCCAATTAATCTGATGCGCGCCAGCTAAGGTATAATGCGTTTCAGGTAATTGCTGGTAAATTACCACTCCCTGATCATCAATTATTTCAAATACCAGGCTGTCCACAGTGACATCAGATAAAACATAATTAAAAATGAACGAGGCGTTTTCTGCCTTATGGCTAAAACCAGGAAGGCCAAAAGGGACGATGGTTTTGGATCGTACTGAAAGGTTGAAAGTCAGCAGTAAACACCGACTGTCGGATCGGTCTTGATCATTGCCGGCCATTTGCTTTATCGATTAAACTTTTAACAATTTTAGCGTCTGTAAGTTCATAGCCATATTCATCAGCCACTGTGCCTATGCCTACTTCGTTGTTTTTGAAGTTCATTTCGCTGGAAACCATTTTTTTTGCCGTTGCATGAAATTCTGTTGCACCTGTAATTGAAATAATTTCTGCTACGTTGTTTTCTCGCAGGCCTGCCCCAGGCATGATACTGATCCTGCCTGCAGCCAGTTTGATGAGTTTTTTTAATTTATTTGCTCCTTCTAAAGCATTGACCTTGCCACCTGAGCTTAAAATTCTTTCACAGCCGATCTCAATAATGTCTTCCAGCGCTTTTTCCATGTCATTGCATCGATCAAAAGCCCGGTGAAAAGTGACTTTCATGGGCTTGGCCAATGCAATGAGTAAGGCACATCTTTCCTTATCTACGCTACCATCAGACTTAAGTATTCCGAAAACTACACCATCGCAATTTAATGATTTACAGATTTCTATATCAGTCTTCATCAAGTTAAACTCCAAATCAGAATATAAGAAATCTCCACCACGTGGCCGGATAATAGGATATAATTTGATCTTTAAAAGTTCTTTTGTCAGTTTAATTTGTGCATAGCTAGGCGTGGTTCCACCATCTTTTAAATTCTCACAAAGTTCTACTCTGATTGCCCCACCTTCCTGTGCAGCCATGGCAGAGGCTACACTGTTGGCGCAAACTTCCATTTGAATCATAAGGAATTAATCTATTAAGTTAAATGAGTTTATTATAAAGTGCTTAGGAAAAATGGCTTTTTCCGGGAATGAGCAAATCTTTCTGCTGTTCGTTACAGACTGCAAAAGTAAATCCTTTTTGGATGGCATAAGCGCCGTATTCCCCTTGTTTATTTATGGCCAGAAAGCCAACCTGGATTTGTTTGGCTGTTTCAGGCTTCTTTCTAATGATCCGCATTACCGCTTCTTTGCAAGCCTCTTCAGGGGAATAGCCTTGTCTCATCAGCTCTACAACCAGGAAACTACCCACATTACGGATCACTTCTTCACCAACTCCTGTGGAAGTTGCGCCACCTATTTCATTATCAATATAGAGACCGGCACCGATTATAGGACTATCGCCAATTCTTCCATGTAATTTATAGGCCATACCACTGGTGGTGCATGCACCGGAAATATTTCCTTTTGCATCGATAGCCAACATCCCTATGGTGTCGTGGTTATATTGATTCCCGGGCATATTTTCAATATTAATTACAGGGGAATACTTGGCGGTTTTAAGCCATTCCTTCCATGCTTTTTCACTGGATTCAGTCAGTAGGTTCTCTTTTTTAAAGCCATTTTCCATAGCAAACTGCAAAGCGCCGTTACCGACTAAAAACACGTGGGGCGTTTTTTCCATTACCATTCTGGCTACAGAAATGGGATGTTTGATATACTCTAAACCGGCAACTGAACCACAATTACCTGCTTCATCCATGATGCAGGCATCCAGTGTTACCTTACCGTCCCTGTCAGGGAAGCCACCATAGCCCACAGAGTGGTTTTCAGGATCCGCCTCAGGCACGTGAACACCTTTCTCTACCGCATCTAATGCACGGCCTCCGGCCGAAAGCACTTCCCATGCTGCTTTATTTGCTGCCACCCCGAAATTCCAGGTTGAAATAACAATCGGTTTAACAATTTTCTTGTTATTGAAAGGCAGCATTCCAGCAGCCTTTTTTTTATCGAGCGCAAGAAAGGTTGCAGAAAATGCAGATATTTTCAGGAATAATCTTCGGTTAAACATTCAGTCTCTTGTATAATTTTTCATAATGGTCCTCCGCCATCAAAATTTGATTGCTAAAATATTAAAAATAAGCCAAATTGCACTTACCCCTGTTTTTCTTTATTTCTTTTATAAAGATAGTAACCTGCAATTATTGCTATAACAAAGATCCCGGATATAATTGGAAGAAACATAGTGCCTGATTTTAAAATTCGCTTATGATAACAAGAACCAAATAAGAAGGTTCATGTAACAACTACGCAATCTTATGAAACAAAACACCTGTTTAAGAGCAAAATACCTGTGTAAAAAAACAAATACTTGTTTAGAAATAGCTACACTTTAAGTAACAGATACAAGAAAGCTGCAATCGCCGCCCCTGCCATTGGACCGATTACCGGAATCCAGGCATAACCCCAATGCCCGCTACCCTTATCGGGAATTGGCAACAGGGCGTACATAATCCTGGGACCAAGGTCGCGCGCCGGATTAATTGCATAACCTGTTGTTCCACCAAGGGATAGTCCGATGGCCCAAACCAAAAAAGCAACTGGAATAGCCCCTAAAGAGCCCAGGCCTACGGGTGTTTTATCACTCCCTAACTCTGCATTTGTAAAATGGAAAATGACAAATATCAATACAAAGGTTCCGATGATTTCACTGATTAAATTTGAAGTTGTGTTTTTGATTGCCGGACTAGTGCAAAATACAGCCGCCTTTAGACCCTGGTCGGTGGTTTTTATAAAATGATCTTTGTAAATGAGCCATACAAGAAGCGCACCTAACATAGCCCCTATAAATTGTGCAAGGATATAGGCAGGCACCTGTGCCCAGCTAAAATTGCCCGCTATAGCCAGAGCTACTGTTACAGCAGGATTTAAATGCGCACCGCTAAATGGACTTGCAATAACAACGCCTGTAAAAACACCCAGAGCCCAGCCGGTGGTGATCACCATCCAGCCACTGCTGTTGCCTTTAGTGCCATTTAAAACAACATTAGCTACAACACCATTGCCTAAAACAATTAGAAATATGGTACCGATAATTTCTGCAGTAAATGCATTCATATGATAAGTTCGTTTGAGGTTTAATAATTATTCAGTTTCAGTCCAATATTTTACAGCACCAACGGCTTTATGCCAACCCTTGATCAAGTGTGGCATATCTTCTCTTTCACCAGGTACAAATTGCTTGTTAATTTTCCACTGTTCTTGAATTTCGTTTACATTATTCCAGTATCCAATAGCCAAACCAGCAAGATAGGCGGCGCCTATGGCAGTTACTTCTGTAACTTCCGGGCGTATGACCCGAACGTTCAATACATCGGCCTGAAATTGCATTAACAAATCATTAGCGGTGGCTCCGCCGTCCACACGTAGCTCTCTTATGGTCACGCCGGAATCTGCTTCCATTGCTTTGAGAACTTCCATCGTCTGGTATGCTATACTTTCCAAGGCTGCCCGACAGATATGACCATCATTGGTTCCTCTTGACAAGCCGAATATTGTTCCTCGGGCATATTGGTTCCAATGCGGGGCACCTAAGCCTGCAAAAGCCGGGACTAAATAAACCCCGCCATTGTTTACGACGCTGGAGGCAAGCACTTCTATTTCAGCGGATGAAGTAATGATTTTAAGCTCATCTCTAAGCCATTGCACGACAGCACCTGCAACAAAAATACTACCTTCAAGCGCATATTGTACTTTGCCATCTATTTGCCATGCAATGGTTGTAACCAGGTTGTTTTTGGATAATATTGGCGTATCACCAATGTTCATTAACATAAAACAGCCTGTGCCATATGTATTCTTCACCATTCCGGTTTCTGTACACATCTGACCGAATAGTGCTGCCTGCTGGTCCCCGGCAATTCCTGCGATGGGTATTTTTTCCGCAAACAAGTTTCCGGAGGTCTCACCATATACTTCACTACTTGATTTAACTTCAGGAAGCATGTTTACTGGAATTTGAAATAATTCAAGCAACTCTTTGTCCCAGCAGAGGTCATGGATATTATAAAGCATCGTCCTGGATGCATTGGAGACATCTGTGACATGAACTTTGCCACCGGTTAAGTTCCAGATCAGCCAGGTGTCTATCGTACCGAATAATAATTTTCCTGCAGCTGCTTTTTCTGCAGCTCCGGGTACATTTTCTAGAATCCATTTTACCTTGGTAGCGGAAAAATAGGCGTCAATAATGAGCCCGGTTTTATTTTGTATGGTACCTGCTAAACCACTTTCTTTTAATGAATCACAAAAAGCAGCAGTTCGCCTGTCTTGCCAAACAATGGCATTGTAAACTGGAATCCCTGTTTCCTTATCCCAGACAACAGTTGTTTCCCGTTGATTGGTTATTCCAATGGCAGCTACATCAATTGAATTGAGATTTGCTTTAAGGATGGCCTCCGTTGCTACTGCAACTTGAGTAGTCCAAATTTCACGGGCATCATGTTCCACCCAACCAGATTTAGGGTAAATCTGTGTAAATTCTCTTTGAGCAACAGATACGATGCTACCTTGTTTGTTGAATACAATAGCCCGGGAACTAGTCGTTCCCTGGTCAAAGGATAAGATGTATTTTTCCATTTAATATTTGGTTAGTATTGGAAATTGAAGTACGACAAAGTACTGATATTTTTCAAATATCAGTAGTAGCATTCCTATTTAAGTATAATTGATGTTTATTCTATTGGAAACTAGAGCCTTAAATCCTTGTTTTAATGCAATTAAGGGCCACGGTATCGCGGTGGCTGATATTTATATCAGGTGCAATGAATATAGAATTTCCAATAAAGTGAAATGAGCGAGCGTAAAATAAAGTAGCTGCGACTTTTATGGGCGAACAGCGGAAGCCACAAAATGAAGAAAAGTCATAAGACTTTTCTTCATAAAAAAATTTAATAGATCAACCCAATGCTTTTTTCCAATCTTAGTTGGGCTTTGCAAACAATTCCTGATACATCTTTAAATTATTTTTTAAAATTCCCCTTGCAGCATGTATCCTTGTTTTCACTGTACCGATTGGTATGTGGAGTTCCTGGGCAATTTCGTGGTATTTATACCCTTCGAAATATTTAATGAAAGGGATATAATACTCTGGCTGAAGTTTGTCAAGGGCTTTATGGATATCGTCCATCATACATTTGTTCTCGCCAGTATTACTGGAGGCACTGTATCTTAGCTGATCTGACGATATTTCTTCAGTGACGCTAACCAGTGTGTTAATTTTAGTTTTCCTCCGGTAACTATTGATAAAAGTGTTTTTTAAGATGGTATAAAGCCAACCTTTTAGGTTTGTTCCTTCTTTAAACTTCGTGGCATAATGAATAGCCTTCAACAAGGTATCCTGCACTAGATCATCAGCATCATCAGCATCTTTGGTAAAGGAAAATGCGAAAGAACGTAGCGAGTCCCTGTATAAATACAACTCGTGGTTAAAATCAGTCAGTTTTGTTTCCATAGCTTCGTAAGTTTTAGGTAAAAACTAACAAACAATTCTCATACCAATAATCAGCGGTTTTGCTAAACTTTTTGCCGATTTATGATAAACAAAAATACACTATAATTGCTTCATTATCAGATAATAGTAATGTTTACAAAAATAAAAGGTTAAACCCAAAATATTATGGGTAATACCTCCAAAAATTAATCAGAATAGCACATTTAGACTCGTTTTTTCATTCCGCCATTCACAAAATAACCCGTGACCGAAATAAGTATCCGACCACGGGTTTTATTTTTGTGAGCCTTTTGGGAAAGCTCAGGTGCAACTGTTTAGATAAAGCTGTCTACTTCACGATAGGCCTGTATCAGTCGTTCTTCACCTTCAGCACCTTTCAAAGAATTACCATGCTCCATTCCCATCACACCTTTATAACCTTTTTGATGCAGGTGTTTAAACAGGTTTTTATAATTAATCTCACCAGTAGTGGGTTCCTTCCTACCGGGATTGTCACCAATTTGAATATAAGCAATTTCATCCCAGCAGCGATCGATATTCACAATCAGGTTACCTTCTGTTTTTTGCATGTGATAGATATCGTATAAAATTTTACAGGAAGGGCTGGCAACTGCTTTACACACATTATAGGTTTCATGTGTTTGCTGAAGAAATAATTCCGGTGTATCACTTAAAGTTTCCAAGACCATAATTAGCTGGTGCGGTTCGAATATTTCTGCACCTGCACGCATGGCATCGACCACATTAGCCATTTGATTGCCGTAAGGAAGCCTTCTTTCGTAAAAACCCGGAACAACAGTAAGCCATTTGGCATTACATCTTTTTGCAGCTTCAACAGACTGATGACAAGTAGCGATAAAATTGTCCTTAAATTCTTTTTTACCCGTGGTCAATGATGTTTTCCAATTGTCACCACCATCAACTACAAACACCCCCATTCTCATTCCTAACTTAGCAAGCAGGTCTCCTATTTTGGTTTGCTCCTCTTTAGATCTTTTCAAATAGCCATTGTCTTCTATTGATCGGAATCCCTGGTCATACATATATTTGATCTGATCAAGGAAGCTTTTACCAGCCAGGTTAGTGAACATTCCTGCATGGGGTGCATAATCAAGGTTAAATGGCTTTCCTTTCTTATCAGAAATCTTATTTCCTGTTCCCGCAAATGCACTGATGGCGGAGGCTCCAACCAGTGATCCGGTAGCAAGCATGCTGTTTTTTAAAAATTCAATTCGGTTCATTTCATTATAATTTTCAGGTGTATGCTAGATTAATCTACTATCATTTTCTTAAAACCTTTGGTGAGGGTATCTGCAATTTTACCATCTTTCTGATGGTAAATAAGATAAGCCTCCATATCCCCTTTACTTTCAATAAAGCGGATTGCTTCCTTAACCTCCATTGCCATCACCGCATTATCGTAGCCATCAGCAGTGATGGCGTCTTTAGCATAGATGGTGGCGCTAATAAGCTGGTTGTCCATGGGGTACCCTGTGAAAGGGTCAATTAAATGGGTGATTCTTTTAGCGCCTTTCTGAATCCATTTTCTATAGTTTCCGGAGGTTGTTACAGCGCCATCCTTTATATTGATAATATGCCTGATTTGAGGCTCTGCCATGGGGCTCAACCCAGGTCCTTCGATGCCAATTCTTCTACCAACGCCATCAGGTTTAAGCCCTTTGACCAGGAGTTCGCCACCGATTTCAACTACAAATGAGGTGACACCCAATTTGCTTAGGTAAGCTCCAACCACATCTACAGAATAACCCTGTGCAATTCCATTCAAGTCTATCTGAATTCCAGGTCGCTTTTTCTGAAGGAAATTTCCATTTAATTCAAGACCATCCATACCCACAATGTTTAAGAGTTTCCTGATCGTTAAACTATCAGGAAACTCCGTAATAGGCTTTGAGCCAAAGCCCCAGGCTTGAACTAAAGGGCCTACTGTTACATCAAATTTGCCTTGGGTATCTTTGTAAACTTCAAAAGCTTTACACATTACCACCTTAAATTGGGCATCGATAATCATTCCCTCCGTGGAAGCATTGAACTTATTAATCAACGAATTTGGCTGATAAAGTGACATAGAGGCGTCTATATCAGTCAATATACTATCCACAGCTTTTTTTGTAATTACGGGATTGGCTGCAAAATACTTTATCGTGTAATCAGTTCCCTGGGCATAACCTTTAATTGTAAACTCTTGCTGATCCTTTTTAAAGTAAACTGAAAGAACAAATAGAGGCAGAATTAAAGCAAGCAGTTTATAAATGGCGACCATAGTTCATTCAGGTCTATATTACTTTGGTTTTACCAGGCATTGGAATTGGGTATAATCCATTGGCATCCGGCAGGACTTTCGGATTAGCAGTCCAGCTTAACTGATCCGGCATTAAACTATTCTCTGCTTTTAACGCCTCATCCCATTTAATTACTTGCCCCGAATAGGTTGCATACCTTCCTATGATCGCTGTAAAGCAGCTTTTCGCACCACGTTCGGCATCCCAAAATTTGAATTCACCTTTTGCAATGGCAGCAAATAACTCATCATGTTCTGTTTGATAAGGGTTTTTATTGCCTTTAGTCGGGTGATTATATATCTCTTTCCCTGTATGGTCCCACAATATCGCTTTATTACTACCGGATAAATAAGTCCGTCCTTTGGTACCCTGAAAAGTTTCGTCAACCCGGTTTTGCGTACCTTCATAATGGCGGCACTGGCTGTAAATAACGGCACCATCTGCATAAGTTAATTCTACAGCATGGTTATCATAGATCTCCCCATAATCTTTTCCGGTTCTCCAGGCGCGGCTGCCAGTTCCTTGAACGGAAACTGGGTAAGCATTTTTAACCCAATTTGCGATATCAATATTATGAACGTGTTGTTCCACTATATGGTCTCCGCATAACCAGTTAAAATAATACCAGTTGCGCATTTGATACTCCATTTCGGTTTGATTAGGTTCACGTTTTTTTACCCATACCCCCCCACTATTCCAATACACTTGTCCGCCTACAATATCACCAATTGCACCATCCTGAATTCGTTTAAGAGATTCCCTGTAATTTTCCTGGTACCTGCGTTGCAAGCCCACAACCACATTTAATTTTTTCTGCTTAGCAATTTCTGCTGTAGCTAAAACTTTTCGTATTCCCGGAGCGTCCACTGCGACAGGTTTTTCCATAAATACGTGCTTACCTTGTTTTACAGCTTCTTCAAAATGCATGGGTCTGAATCCCGGCGGAGTTACCAATAATACAACATCTGCCAATGCAATTGCTTTTTGATAACCATCAAAGCCCACAAATCGGCGTTCCTGAGGTACATCGACTTTTTCTTTGAACTTATCGGAAAGCGCTTTGTAACTTTTATCCATTCTATCCTGGAAGGCATCGGCCATTGCAACCAGTTTTATATTTTCCTTTGTGCTCAAGGCCTGGAAGGCCGCCCCGGTGCCCCGGTCACCACAGCCTATTAAGGCTATTTTAATCGTGTCATCATTAGAGAAATGACCACCTGCAAAAGCAAATTGATTTAAAAACACACCTCCTGCAATAAGCGCTGAGGTTTTCAAAAATTCTCTGCGCTTATCACGCAATTCTTCATTTTCCATGTTTAATTGGTTTATAGTTTCTGTTTAAGTGTTTATTTGTTGAAAATGGTTGTATTTTAATAATCTGCAATAGCAGCCTGGTTGTAGTAAGCATCGATTTCAGCTTTTGATGGCGGAGTCACCGGCCTTACCAGCCGCATGCCGATAAATGGAGCTTCAGGAAACCACCAATTGCTTTTAGGAATTTGAGGATCCAATTGTTTCCAAACCGGGTCAGAAGCAAGCCTAGCAGCAGAACGAAGGTCCTGAGCCTTACTCTCATAAGATCCACCGCGAATGACATGCGCATATAAATTTTCTGGTACTGCTACCGGATCATTCGTTTTTTCGCTCATTACTTTACTGTAGAAATCAGGAATATATTGGTCATAAGTCCATTCAGCGACATTACCATAGAGGTCAAAAATGCCCCATTTATTTGGCTTCTTTTTTCCTACAGGATGTGTTTTACCATTGCTGTTTTCTGCAAACCAGGCATGATCTCCAAGTTGGGAAGCATCATCCCCAAAAGCATACTCCCCTGAGCTGCCCGCACGGCTGGCATATTCCCACTCGGCTTCTGTAGGGAGGCGATAAAACACGCCCGTTCTGGCATAGAGCCATTTGCAATACTGTATAGCATTATAATGCGTCATGGCCAGGGCCGGATGATTTTCCTTTCCCATTCCAAAAGTCATATCCAGATAAGGTTTCGTTGGCCTGGCCACTGCATCTACATTTTCAGGGATCGGAGATGTGCTGTTCGTGGTCTCGTAGTCTTTATACAAAAATGGTTCATAAAGATCCCAGGTCACTTCATAAGTGCTCATCCAAAATGGGGAGATCTTTACTTTGTGAACAGGTTGTTCATCAGGTTTCCCTTTTTTACTTCCCATCAGGAATTCTCCTCCTGGAACAGGCTGCATTGAAAAGTTAAGTTTGGTACCGTTAATTTGCTGCTGATAAGGCTTTCCTTTCTCCTGAGCGGGAGAAAGGAAAGAACTCATCAGTAATGGAACTGCTAGTAATTTTTTAACGTTCATTTTTATTTCTAAGAATTTAAATCATAAAAATACATTTATAATTTAATAACCGGGATTTTGTAACAATTCTTTGTTGCGGTTGATTTCATCGCGGCTAAATGGCCTGAAGTAAATCTTATCCTCCCATTTTCGGTTCTCCTGTGCAGTTTCCGTGGTTGGGGTGTAGGTATAATTATAAACTGTTGTGTCATAACGGTAAGGTTTAGACATCGTTTGTCCAGCTTTGAATTTACCGGTAACTTTAATGTAAGTTGTTTTGCGTCCTAAAGTTTCAGGGGCAATCATCCAGCGACGGACATCGTGATAACGTTGCTCTTCGTAGGCCATTTCAATTCTTCGTTCCTGGCGATACACATTGCGAAATTCATCAACAGTGGTCGCTGTGACGGCTGGCATGCCAGCTCTAAACCGAATGCGGTCTAACCACAATTTTGCAGAACTGAGTTCACCAAGTTCAATACTCGCTTCTATATAATTTAGAACGGCTTCCGTGTACCTGAAAAAAGGCCAAGGAACAAATTGAGGGTGTGATGCATCGATAACGTTTGGATCTGCGTCGATGAATTTATGCATATAGTAACCTGTATAGCTACCATTCCAGTCTTCAATAGAACTAGCACGGGTGTCCAAGCCTTTAAACGTAATCACTTTACCGTTATCCATCAGGTCATATTCCCCAGTTTGTATCTGATTAGCCGGATCAACGCTGCCTGAGACTTTATCTCTTGGTTTCCAGTCCGCACCATCAAATAAAATAGTTGCATAAAAACGTGGATCACGATTAACATATGGGGATGCCTTATGATCGGCATTTGTCCAGCTAAACTTAGTTCCATCAAGCATTTCATAATCATCCACCAACAAACCTATTGGCGTGTTACCGGCCCAGTTATGATAACCGTTTGGACCATTGAACCTGCCATACCGCATATCACTGCGGTCAATGAAATATCTGGCAAGAATTAACTCAGAAGCAGCGGCGGCATCAATGTTTGGTCCTTTACTTCCACCACCCATAGCAATGCTTTTATAATTATTACGACCCTCAATAGGTGAAACTGGAGCGAAGAGGGTTAATTTGTAACCTGAACTTGCATTTATTACTTCCAGAGCGGCAGCCTGCGCAGCTTTCCAACGAGCTGCACGATCACCGGCAGCGTATCCAAGAAATTCAGGGTTTGAATAACCAGCTATTACCGTGGATTTACCTTTGGCGGTAGGAATATCATGAAGATCGCTTGCCGCATAAAGAAGGACCCTTGATTTTAATGCCATAGCGGCTAATGATGAAGTTCTTCCTTTTTCTAATGATTTACCCTTCAATAAAGTGTTAGCCTGATCACAATCTTTAAGGATGAAAGCTATACACTCTTCAAAAGTTGCCCTTTTTATGGAATAATCTTCATCTAAACCGTAGCTTTTATCAACCAGCGGAACAGCGCCATAATAACGAACCAACTGGTGATAAAAGTAAGCCCTTAAAAAATGAGCTTGACCCATTAACTTATCTTTCACATTCTGATCAGTAATACCATTTTTGTCACCTGAGAGGCGTTCAATGGTCAGATTACATGCTCTTATTCGATTATACATGGGGTTATATCCCCAGGTATTGTCAATCCAGCCTAATGTTGTAGCATTGATGATGCTTGCATTGATCAAATCTATACCTCTGTTCGGATGGGTAAACATGGATTCATCGGAAACAGATGAAAGCATTTGCTCTGAGAAACCACCGACACTTAGGCCGTTATATATTTCAGAGACAAAGGCTTGTGCAAGTGCTGGATCATTCCATACCAGTTCACTAGAAATCTGGTTAGGAGGTGTCAGGGCCATAAAGTCTTTTTTACAACCTGGTGCAAAGGAGACCATGAATATTATGGCAAGAGTGTATATGTATTTATTGATTGATTTCATATAATAAAGAGTTTATAATTTAAAAAGTTGCCTTAACACCTGTATTGATAACTCTTGCTTGTGGATAATACTGCGCGCTGGAATTGGTGGATTCCGGATCCCATATTTTAATTTTATCCAGGGTAAGCAAATTAAGCCCATTAACATATAACCTAACAGCCTTGAGACCAGCCTTTCCAGCAAACCCGGATGAAAGTGTGTATCCTAATTCTACGTTTTTGAGCCTTACATAATTGTTACTCCGTATCCAGTAATCATTGCGGGCGGCGTTATTGAGATCGGTAAAATAGGTTTTACCTCGGTTAGATAATCGCGGATGCTCGCTGCTTGGGTTGTCAATGCTCCAGCGATTATTGTATGACCACTCTAAGTAATTACCAATTTCACCCGATTCTGTTAAACCGACAATTTGAACTCCACCTGTTGCACCTTGAATTAAGGCTGAAAAATCAAAGTTTTTATAAGAAAGATTTAAATTAAAACCACCTGTAAAAGTTGGTGTGCTCGTTTTATCATTCCTAATCTGGTCATCACCATTGAGTTTTCCATCTCCATTCACATCTTTAAATTTCATGTCTCCTGGCAATAATCCAGCAGTAATAGCACTGTAATCAAGCTTATTGGCATCTATCTCTGCCTGATCTTTAAACACTCCTGCAAATTGGTATACCAGTTGAGTTCCAGTTGGCATCCCTGTTGAGCGCTGCCATTCAGGTGCACCTGGGGTTTCATCCCAAAAAATAATTTTATTTTTTGCGTAACCACCATTTACACTAAGGCCATAATTGAATTCACCAGCACGGTCATTCCATGATAATTTGAACTCTAAACCTTTATTGTCCACTTTTCCCAAATTTACAGGGGGCAGTTTATCGGTTATACCAGAACTTCCTGGTATCGAGTTTCCTCTTGCAATCAGGATCTTAGTACGTTTGTTATAAAAAGCATCAAACTCAAAAGTTAATTTATTGTCAATAAATGTTGCATCTAACCCAAGATTGGCATTATTAGCGACCTCCCAGCCAAAGTCAAAGTTGGGCACTCTGGTCTCGAATAAAGTCTGATTAACCTGATCATTGATGATGTAGCTGCCAAAGCCCATTGTGCTTAAATACTGGTATTCAGCAAGGGCATCACCGAAATAGGCTTCTGCACCCATTTGGCCCCAGGATCCCCTTAGTTTTAAATTATTAACAAAACTTACATTGTCCTTGAAGAACGGTTCTTCAGAAAGCCTCCATCCTACTGAAACTCCTGGAAAAAATCCAAACCGCCTATCTTCAGGGAAAATATAGGATCCGTCCATTCGCCATAAAAATTCAGCGATATACTTTTCTTTGTAATTATAACCAGCTCTTCCAAAATAACTTAAACGAGCCCTTTTGAATAAATTATTAGGATCTCCGGGATTACCAACCGTTTGTTCCCTATCACTACCAGCCAGCAATTCCTGCAAGGCAGTAGACAGAAAATATCTTCTTGATGCAGAGAAACCATCATTATTCACTTTTTCTTTTGTAATACCCGCCATTAAATTAAAAGTATGGTCAATGATTTTTTTATCATAATTAACCATACCCATTAAGTTGATGGCCAATTGACCGCCGGCAGTTTCAGACAAACTTGCATCAGCACGTGGTGAGCGAACAGATCCTTCCAGTTTAGGGGTAACACCATCTGCCTCAAACGTAACTTTGTCCCAGTCATAAAGCGTCCATGGGGTTTGCCAGTTTTTTTGTCGCCCGGCAAATTTATCAATGGCAGCAGTTCCAGTAACTTTTAATCCCTCAATCCCTGGGATTTTAATTTCTAACTTACCGGTAGATTGAAAATAGTCCCTTCGATCCCGATTATAACCAGTCAAATTTGTGGTTATTACATATGGGTTATAGCCGAATTCTATATCCCTCCCTGGCAAACCATTAGGCCATACTTCCATTTCCGTAGGTTTACCGCGCATCAACATCCTGAAAATATCTCCCGCACCTACAGTAGGAAAGTTACGTGCCTCCTCCCTACCGGTTACGCCTAGAGATGCTGTAATATATTGGTTCAGGTTCGCCTCCAGATTGATACGCATGTCATATTGCTGGTATCCGGTTGCAGAATTTTTATAATAACCATCCTGATCCAGGTAGCCAAGGGAAATCAGGAATTTCAGATTTTCAGTGCCACCATTAATCTGCACATTATGTTTCTGTTGGGGAGACCATGTTTTTAAAGTTGTACCAAACCAGTCTGTATTCGGATACCGTAATGGATCAGATCCATCAGCAAATTTTTGCATTTCATCTGGCCGATAAGCTGCGAAAATTGTTCTGTCCGGAAGCACATAAGAGCCGGTAGAATTAAAACTATCCCAGGCTGTATTCCATTGATTACTTGGTAAATTCGCACCAAAAATTTTGAGCTCATTTAAAATCTCTCCATATTGTGATGAATTGGACATTTTAGGGATTCTTGTTGGTTGTTGCAAGCCATAGCCGAAATCATATGAAAATTGTGGTTTGCCTGATTTACCTTGTTTGGTGGTGATTAAAATAACCCCATTGGCAGCACGTGAACCATAAATAGCTGCTGAAGCATCTTTCAAAACGGAAACACTCTCTACATCATTAGGGTTTATCCGCTCTAAACCACCTGCCCGGCTGGGCACACCATCTATAACAATTAAAGCGTTGTTGTTACCTAATGAATTTACGCCACGAATGCGAATCGCAGAACCATCATAGCCGGGTTCGCCACTGCTTTGAGTTGCAGTTACACCTGGCAAACGACCTGCTAAAGAGTTGGAAAGATTTACAGTTGGTGTTTTGGCCAGTTCAGATCCTTGAACAGAAGCGACAGCACCAGATACTACAGCCTTTTTTTGGCTACCGTAACCCACCACTATAATTTCTGAAAGCTCCTGACTATTTTCCTGAAGTTTAACATTAATGATCGCTTGATTTTTTACCTCAACTTCTTTGGTTACATAGCCCATGTAAGAAAATACTAAAATTCCATTATCAGGAACTTTTATTGTATAATTTCCAGATAGTTCTGTACTTGTAGCTGTTGTTCCGTTTTTAAGTTTGACACTAACCCCAGGAATTGGATTTCCTGCGACATCTGTAACCTGTCCTTTGACTACAACATCTGCTGCACCACTGTTCATTGGTCGGATCACCAAAAGGTTATTTTCAAGCGCGTGAAATTTTAATCCAGTGCCTTTTAAAAGGATAGTTAATGCATCCGTTATCAGAATGTCTTTTTGATGAATTGTGATGCTTTTGTCTAGCGGGATGTCTTCCTCACTAAATAACAGTCTAAAATCCCCCTTCCTTTCCAGCAGGATTAAAGCTTCTTTAAGCTTAACATCACTGAAGCTTAAATCAACTTTAGTGACCTGAGAGAAGGTTGATGCAGATGTTTGTAAACAAAAAAGTAACGTTAATACAAAAGTCCAGTTTAACATCAGGATTAATTTTGTTTGGGAAAAGTGAGCACATAGAACTCCATTGCACAGTTCTTTTTTTTTCATAGATTTGTGTTTTTTCAAGGTTAAAATTCTGTAAGCGTAGTACTTACTACAGCTGATGGGTGAAGAGGGAGATTAATGTTGGCGCATTTTCTCCCTTTTTAATAGATTGTTACGTCATGTTGAGTGAGTTTAAAGTTAAAGGGTTTGATTAATTGCATGGCTGTTAGCGCTTCCTGAATATTTTCGTTTTTAAATACCCCCGTGAAGCGATATGATATAGCTTTTTGCGATCTTAAATGAATCTTGATATTGTACCAGCGTTCTAGTTTTGGCTTCATTTCTTCAAAAGTTTCGTTGCTAAAAATTAATTTACTGTCTTTCCAGGAAGTTTCTTCAATATAAACCTGATTACCTATCTGCACAGGATTAACATTCTCAATCATTAAGGTGATGTCATTAGAAACTTCTTCTTGCTTCACGCCGGTTTCATTCTTTTTCACCAAGGCGAATTTTTCTGAAGGATTCAATATGATTTTTTGCTGTGGACGGTCGTTTACAGAAAGCTCTATTGACCCATTTATTAAAGTCGCTTCAGACTTCTGATCAGCTGCGTAAGCTTTAACATTAAATTTCGTTCCCAATACTTTGATAGAAATTTTATCAGTACGCACAAAAAAGGGACGTTTCTGATGGTGAGCAACGTCGAAAAAAGCTTCTCCACTTAGAAAAACCACTCGTTTTTTGTCCTCGATGATGGTCGTATTATAAGTAAGTTTACTATCTGAATTGAGCCATACGATGGTACCATCAGGAAGGTTAATTTTTTTCCGCATTCCTTTTCCGGCGACAATCTGAATTTCAGTATTTGACTGCCTTTTTGTTGTGAAGACGAACAAAACGGTGATCAGAATGACCAATAAGGAAAAAATTAGGCTGTTTTTTGTTTTTTGTCTGTTAAAAGCCGTTAGGAAATGTTTTTTGTCATAAACAAATTCATTTTTGTATTTATCCTGATGGCGGTCATAGACATTTTCAATTTCAGGTATATTTTTTTTGGAATTTGATGTAAACCAAAGTTGAGCTAATATTTCATCGTAATAGATTGAATCGGGATATTTAGCCATCAACTCGTTTAACTCGTCAATTTCGAGTGGAGTTGCTTCACCAGCCAATTTTCGGGCTAATAATTCATGTATTCTATGTTTATCCATAGGAACCGCGAGCGTAAAGTTTATATTGGTTATATAGAGGACAATATATCCGATAGAACTCCCTAGTCAATATGGAATAAAAATTAAAAAGAATTAATAAGGTTAAATTCTGATTTAAGGATAGTTGTTAATTTTTTGATTGCAGTTACAAGATGCGCATCTACGGTTTTGGTGGAAATATTTAAAATGGTGGCTGTATCTTTATAACTCAGTCCTTCTTCCTTGATTAATTTGAAAACCAGCTTACAGCGATTAGGTAGCGCTTGTATCGCGATCTCCAACTTTTTCCCTAACTCTTCATTAATAAAAATCTGTTCTGGAGTTAAATTATCCAAGAAGACCTCTATTTCAATATCTTCAATTGAAACCATTGATTGCTTCGCATTTTTATTCAGGATATTTAAGGAAAGATTACGAGCAATCACAAAAGCATATACTTTTATATTTTCAACTTCCAATAGTTTTAACCTGCTTTTCCAAAGTATAAACATTACATCACTTGCGATTTCTTCCGCTAACTCCCTGGAATTCAGCAATGTGAAACTAAAATTAAATAAGGAGGGAAATAATATTTTGAAAAGTTGCTTGTATGCGCTCTGATTGTTATCCAATGCAATTTGACTTACAAGCTGGTTCAAGACAGGTAAATGGTTCGACATAAGCATCATATTGGTTAATTCAAATCTATGAATTAATCAATATGATCCAAATCTATTATCAATATGGAGACTTTAAATTTCCATTAATAAAATAGCATTTGTATTACCTTGCTGGATAGCCAGATCTATAGCGGTTAGGCCACGATTTTCTTTAATGGTGAGATCCGCACCATGCTTCATCATGATATTCACTAGCTCATCCCGGCCAAACAGCACGGCAAACATCAATGCTGTGCCACCATTGGCATGCTGGATATTTAAATCAGCACCATAAGCTATAAGTAATTCGGCTATTTTAGGATAGCCTTTAAAACAAACACCCATAAGGGCAGTATTTCCGCCCAAATCTTGCTTGTTTACATCAGCATGCGCTTCTAAGAGAATTTTTACAGACTCCACCTGATCATTATAACTCGCAATGATCAGGGGAGTATAACCTCTTAAATCCTGTGTATTTACATCAGCACCCTGATTTAGCAGCGATTGTAGTAACTGAATGTCGCCAATTCTGGCCGCATTAAAAAGCTGATCATTTATATCTTCCATAGAATTGAATAAGCTAATTACAAAGGATTTAAAGGTAAAAGATTTAAGGCTGGAGATTAATAAGGTTTACTTTCTTTACTATCCTGTTCTGCCTGTACTACAGCATCTTGAGAACCAGTTGTACCAATCGGACCTTTATTACTTTTGTCAATATTGGTTTTGGCCAAGCCTTCAGCTACCCTCCTGCCATAATCCGCATCACATTGCGTAAAAAGATCTATCATTTTATCCTGGATAACTTTATTCGCAGTAGCCAGCGTATTCACTAAATTTAAAATCAACTCCTCCCTTTCCCAATCTTCAAAGTTCCTGTAAGTTTCTCCTGCCTGACCAAAGTTGTTTTGTTTCTCAATTTTTTGACGGACCAGCGCAGCATGATACATAGGGGTATGGTCTTTTCCGGCTCGTTCGGCCTCTTTAGGACCACCTAAATTAGAAGGCTCATAATTAACATGAGGATTAGAAACAACGCCTCCCTGGTTATAAGCCATATTACCATCACGCTGGTTGGTGGCTACCTGTGCTTTAGGTGCATTAATTGGTAATTGTAGGTAATTAGTTCCTACACGGTAACGCTGTGTATCTGAATATGAGAATGTCCTCCCCTGGAGCATTTTATCATCAGAAAAGTCAAGCCCGTCTACCAATACACCGGTACCAAAAGCAGCTTGTTCAACTTCAGCAAAATAATTTTCAGGGTTTCTGTTCAGCGTCATCTTGCCTACCGGATGCCAAGGAAATTGTTTTTTAGGCCAGATTTTAGTATCATCCAACGGATCGAAATCGAGTTCAGGATGATCGCCGTCATCCATAATTTGCACACAAAGTTCCCATTGGGGGAAATTTCCACTTTTTATGGCTTCATACAAATCCTGAGTCGCATGATTAAAGCTCTTTCCTTGTATCTCTGCAGCCATGGCGGAAGTTAGATTTTTTATTCCCTGTAAGGGTTCCCAATGGTATTTTACGAGCACTGCTTCGCCTTCTTTATTAACCCACTTATAAGTATTTACGCCGGAACCCTGCATCTGTCTGTAATTAGCGGGAATTCCCCATGGGGAGAAAAGAAAGGTAATCATGTGTAATGCTTCAGGTGCATTACTGATGAAATCGAATTGTCTTTCTCCATCCTGGCGGTTAGTCACTGGGTCTGGCTTGAAGGCATGAATAAAATCAGGAAACTTTAGCGCATCCCGAATAAAGAATATTTTCAGGTTATTCCCTACTAAATCCCAATTACCATCTTCCGTATACATTTTAACGGCAAAACCACGTGGATCACGCAAGGTTTCCGGCGAGTGACCTCCATGGATTACTGTAGAAAAACGGACAAACAATTCAGTTGTTTTCCCTTTTTCCTGCAAAAATCTTGCACGGGTATATTTAGATATAGGCTCATCACCTACAGTTCCATAAGCCTCAAATACGCCATGGGCACCAGCTCCCCGAGCATGGACTACGCGTTCTGGTATACGCTCTCTGTCAAAATGAGACATTTTTTCAAGAAAATGATAATTTTCAAGTGTAGCAGGACCACGACTACCTACGGTTCTTAAATTTTGATTATCGTAGACAGGGTGGCCGTTTCTAGTCGTTAAATTATCTTGTTCGCTCATAATAAATGATTTAGGTTATCAATAACATAAATATAAACAACTAAAAACCTAATAAGGAGTAAAAAAATAAAAAACATGTGCTAAACCAAAAACTGATGTTATTGTTATCAAGGTATGAGTAAAATCACAAATATGATTGCTGGATTTGCAGGAGCAATAGCATTAAATTTACTGCATGAATCGTTGAGAAAAGAGAAGTCTGACGTACCCAGAATTGATTTACTTGGTGAAGAGGCCTTGCAAAAAACACTAAGACATTTTGGCACCAGCATAGATCAAAAAAAGGATCTTTACAAAGCGACGCTGGCAGGCGATGTAATAAGCAACACCTTTTACTACAGTTTAATCGGTGCCGGGAGCAGGAAATATTTATGGCCAAAAGCTATATTCTTTGGTTTAAGCGCTGGAATAGCCGCTTTGAAACTTCCTGAGCCAATGGGCCTGAATGCTGAACCTGTAACAAAAAGCGACCAGATAAAAGTGCTTACCGTTGGGTACTATGTATTTGGTGCCATTATAACTGCACTGGCGCTGGAATTTATATCCAAAAAAAAATAAAACTAACTGAGGCGCCGATTGACTTTAATCTTACACTTTTGCCAATGTAATAGGATAGCCTGAAAACTTTTATTAATTACAGTGGTTTAATCAGGGGTGTTGTACATAACATAAATATTATTGAAATGAAAACCCTGATAGTGCTGACCGATTTTTCAAAAGCTGCAACTAATGCAGCCAAATATGCCGCCGCCTTAACACATCAGTTCACTGTTTCAAAATTCATATTGTTCAATTCTTATGAGTTTAGGCCCGTAGCAACAGATATCCCGATGACCAACCAGGCTGGTATGGCAGCGCAACGTGAAGAAAGCATTAGAAAACTTGAAGAATTAAAACTTGAACTATTACCATTCATCGCTTCTGAGACGCAAGTAGAAACAATGGCCACCGAAAACGCCTTGATTTATGCTGTTCATTCACTCATAGAAAAATTTCATGCTGAATTAATGGTTATGGGGATAACGGGCATGAGTGGCTTTGAAAGAGCTATTATTGGAAGTAATACAATTACCGTCGCCAGAGAAATTACCTCTCCTTTATTGCTTGTACCTCATATGGCTACATTTAAAACAATCAATAAGGTTGTCTTTGCTACAGATCTTAAAAACAACTTACGGAAATCCGCCAATGAAATAAAATCCATAATAAAGGCATTAGGAGCCCGACTGTTGATTTTGAATGTAGAAAAAAGTGGAAAGGAACATTTCAATCCTGCCATGGTATCAGAACAAGCTATGCTTCATGAAGTTTGGGATGAAAACGATCCGGAATATCACTTTAATGAGAATGATGATATTGCTGCCGGGATTTTAGATTTCATAAAAACACATGAGGTCCAAATGCTGATTGCAATCCCAAAGCAACATCGCTTTTTTGAAAGTATTTTTCATAAAAGTATTACAAAAAGGCTAACCTACCATACGCCGATACCATTGCTGCTATTGCAACCGGGGTGATTTATATTCAACGACTTATCAACGAACCAGGAAATTCATTGGTGACCTGGCACTGCTGATTATTGGTTTAACCTACTTTTCAACAAAGCGTTGCTACGTTGATTAAAATCATTAGTAATAATTTAAGAAGCGTAAATATTTTATATAAATTATATATCTTTAGTTGAAAGGTAAACTAAACAAAAGATCATGATGCATTTAATTTTAACTTGCAGTATAGCATTAGGCATTCTGGCTATGCCGGCCTCAGCGCCTGAGGATTTGGTTAACACCACCTGGTCTGGTAAAATCAATGTACCAGATCCTGTTGACGCAGAAATGCAATTTAAAAACGATAGTCTCTTCACTTATGTAGGTACAGACCTGGTGGAAACCAGTTCATTTAAAATCAAAGGTGATACTTTGATTTTACAGAAAATAAATGGGATGAGTACCTGTGACCAGCAGCCTGCTGATTACAAATATTTCATAAAGGATGATGTGTTAAAATTGGAAGCTTTAAATGATCTTTGTACAGAACGTAAATCAGCATTTTCCACCGACGGTTATAAGAAAATAAAATGATACTGCTTTATAATTTTTAAAACAAAAACCCGCCTCCTAATGGAGACGGGCCTGGATTTGAAAGTTGTAAAAAAATTAGATTAATTATTTAATCTCAATTTGACGAACGATTTGTTTTGCCTCTTCTTTTTTAGCAACAGATATAGTTAAAATTCCATTTTCGTATTTTGCTTCTATATCGGCGTCATCAGCAGAATCTGGCAAAGCGAAAGAACGAACAAACGAATTGTAGCTGAATTCTCGTTTGTTATATTGTTTATTGCTTTCTTCCTGCTGCATTTGCTGCTCAACTTGTACTGTTAAAAGGTTTCGATCAAGTTTAACTTTAAAGTCATCCTTATTTAGGCCAGGAGCAGCCATTTCAATTTGGTATTTATCTTCAGTTTCACATACATTGACTGCAGGAACTCTTGAAATCATCCTGTCTGACAGGAATGAATCATTAAACATAGATTCAAAAATGTCATTGAATCCTGTTGTTAAAGCATTTTCTTTTGATCCTTTATTAAATTTAATCAGTGACATAAATAAAACCTCCTTTAATAAGAAATAATACATTAATGAAACTTTCAAACCCAGATAAGATTATTCAAGTCATGTGCCAAATTGAAAAATATTAAATTACACCAATTTTGTAACGGTCAAGACTGAATTTTTTTCACATTTGAGAAATTTTGACAGCTGCACTTGTAAAATTTTGACAGACAAACTTACAAAATGACAGAATTAAGGGCTCAGTCTTCGTCCTTATTTTTGGTGTTTCCATTTTCCTGTTTTTCTTCTTGCTTGTTTTCATCATCTTTGATGATGACTGATCCAGCAGTAGGCACAGGTTTATTCGATCCTGTACCATTTGTTTCCGGAATGGACTCTAAGTCATTTTGTTTTGCAATCTGATCTTGCTGACTTGTTGGATTCACATCTTCTTGATTTTTTAAAAAAACCCTATTTTGTTCTTCCATGATCTATAATGTTTCCTATGGAACAAACGGATCAACAAGTAGTTCTGATTTTTTAATGAAATTTGAGTCCTGATTACTAAAATATAATCAAAAAGCGTTGTTTCGTCGTTTACCTTGAACAATAAAACTAAACATCGAAGTTTTTGTTGTAACTTAAAATTATAAGTAGAATTCGAATTAATCCATCAGAAGCTTACAGATGGCAATGAATAAAAGCTTATGATTAGCCTCATCACTATTAAAACAATTATACCCCTATGAAAAATTATTTAATTATTGCACTACTTACAGCTACAACCGTCTTTAATTCATGTACCAGCAAAAAAGAGAAAGAGGTTGCAGAAGCTAAACTTGCTACCACCGCAGATGCGAAGGATATCGGAACTGCAAAGTTTTATCAACTGCCAGACGGGAAGATGAAGATGGACCTTGAGATCAACTACCCTGCAAGAGCTGACAGCACTGTTGCAGTCCATTTCCATGAACATGGAGATTGTGGTAATATGGGTGAAAATGCCCATGGACATTGGAATCCAACTAATGAAAACCATGGCGAATGGAATTCTGCAGCTTACCATTCTGGTGATATAGGAAACATTCAATTGGACAGTAAAGGACATGGTAAAGTTTCAGTCACCACAGACAGATGGAGTATAGTAGATAATGATCCAAAAAACATAATTGGCAGAGGAATTATCGTCCATGGTGGTACCGATGATTATACCACACAACCAACTGGTAACTCGGGACCAAGAGTTGGCTGTGGAGTGATCAAGAAAATTTAATTACAAATTATTAAAAAGGACTTTGAATCAAAGTCCTTTTTAAATTTTTTACACATAATATATTTATTACTTCACTGCAACTCCTATAACAATGTACTTGCTTTTCATAGGAATTACACTGGCCAACAAGGCATCAATTTTACCTAAAAAATTTCTTTGCTTTTCATTTCTGCCAAAGCATCCAAAAAATCCTTCAGTTGTATAATCCAATGAACTAAATGATGAAAATAAATCATCAATTTCATTCATTTTCAAATAATTCCAATTTTTTGTGCCATAACTTTTTCTAAAAACCCGGTGTAGCAAAGTCGATTCCAGGTTTTCGGCAAAAAGCAAAATACCACCTGGTTTTAGCGCCTTATAGATCTCGTTTACTGTACTTGCTTTTTTTTGATTTTCATCACTGCTTATTCCACCCAAAATCGACTTAAAGATGATCAAATCAAAATAATTTTCATATGGAATATTTGTTGCATCCAAGGCTCCGTAAGTTATCCTTGATGATATGTTGTATTTCTTATGTATATGATAAGCGTCTCTTTCAGGACCATTCAGGTCAGTACAAAATACTTTGTTTTTATTTAAGGCAAGCCACAATGACATCCCCCCCTTGCTTGATCCTAATTCTAAACATTGGTATTCCTTATTTGATACGGAGGCATTTTTTTCCCAGTAATTTATAGCTTTAGACCAGTTTTCAATGTCCCAGGCAACAATGTCATTAATCAATTCTTTTTCCACAATTTATGATTTAAGTTTCTATATAAATAATAAGTTGGTCGCTAAATGAACAGCTTATCAACTATGACCTGATTGGCCATGCATCAATAAATATTTCAAATAAGAAAGGATTTCAAAAGTTGAAAGCGTCAATTGTAAACCCATACTTTTTATAAATATACCTATGGTTTAATATTAGTTAATTGTTTAAAGTAAAATTGGGTAATTGCACAACTGTGAACTTCACAGATATTCACGTGTAAATTTAATGTTTCAAGATTCCTTAAGATAATTACTATTTTAAATTGATCTAATTACCTAAAAATAGCTCTAAAAATTATATAAGATTATTATTTAGATAACATCATTAATAATCTGATTTAATTTGGCTTATAATATAGATTTGAAATAAATAATGTTTGAACCATTCTTTTTCCTGCTAGCCGGTTTAAATAAATATTAAAACATTTGTATGCTAATATTTTTAGCGATGCAATATGGTATATATATCATGCCAAAAATTTAACGAAATATTATTTGGTATAAATTATCCCAAGTTCAGAACTAATATCTTTAAAAACTTAATTAAACATCAGCTGTTAAATATTATTGATTACTATGAAATTATCGCTAAAAGCTAACCAGGTTTTAAATGATACTTCATGATATAAATCATTAGAATGATGTATAACGCAGTGAAAGCAGTTATTATCATGACTGCATATTTGGTTATTTATATTGTTTTATTTGAGGTTCAGGCACCTCTGCAATTACTTTCTTTATTGTTTCTATTTTTTCCAATACTGGTGATCTATACGGTTTTTAATATACTAAAAGATCAAGGATTTAATTACCCGGAATTAGGACCTCAAGAAGAATGGGGCTATCTCGACCGGCCTCGTGAAACCATTTATCCTCCTACTTGTTATCCCTACATGGAACCCTTTCAAATTGAAATCAGTATTTTAGATGATAGCAAGACCTTACTGGTTTATCCAGGCCCTAATGAAGGAACTTATGATGTCTTTGAAGACAGACGCAGGCTTGGTATCGTATATAGAGACCCTAGCCAAAGTGGAATTTGGTGCAGCAAAGACCCACTACCTATGGAGCTTGTTAACATGATCGGAGAAAATATTGATGCCTATGAAGGCTAAGGTTTTCTATAATTTATGTCAACTAAAAATGCGAAGTCATAGCCTTTTACATAGATTCTGTAAGTTTGCAGAATGAATCATGAAATTGCAGTCATATTTGACATGGATGGTGTCATCTGTCATACCAATCCGTACCATTCCCTAGCCTTCAGGGAATTCTTTTCCACAAGAAACCTTACACCAACCGATGATGAATTTGCCAGGCATATGTTTGGAAAGAGTAATAGCTATATACTTAGTCATTTCCTAAAAAGACCTATTCAAGGTGAAGAGCTGTTACAATTGGAAGAAGAAAAAGAGGGGCTTTTCAGGAGAATATATGAACCACATGTAACACCAATTGCTGGTTTAACTGGTTTTGTAAATGATTTAAAGAATAATGAAGTTATGATTGGCGTTGCCACATCAGCACCTTATGCAAATCTGGAATTAATCTTAAGTAAAGTGAGCATCAGGGAGAAGTTAAATTCCATCATGGCTAGTGAGGATGTTAAAAAGCACAAACCTGATCCAGAAGTTTATCTGACTTCAGCCTCCCGGCTGGGTCTCCCACCTGAAAAATGTGTGGTCTTTGAAGATTCCTTTTCTGGAGTTTCCGCGGCACTAAATGCTGGTATGAAGGTTGTTGGCGTGCTTACCTCTCATACCAGGGCAGAACTACCACCTTGTAGTTTATATATTAATGACTACAATGGCTTATCTTATCAGGATGTTATTCAACTCCTCTAACAGTCATAGGTATCGTATAAATAGATTCTCTTGCCGTGATAAATAAAATATTTTTATCCTTACCGGAGAAACATACATTGCTTGTGCCCTTAGGCACAGCTATTGTAGCGAGGGATTCACCGTCTTTATCGTAGATATATACTCCATTACCTCCGGTAAGGTAAATATTTCCCTGATCGTCAAGGGTCATTCCGTCGGCCCCGCGACTAATAAACAATTCTTTATTACTTAACACACCTTCCTTCTCAATGGTATACTTGAAAATCTTTCCTGCACCTATATCCGCTATGTAGAGAGACTTTCCATCGGGAGTTCCCACTATTCCATTAGGCCTGCTGAAATCGCCTGCAACCTTTAGGGCTGCCAGACTTCCCTTCTGTAAGTAATAAACATCCTGACTTTCAAGATCCGGTTGTGTTCTGGTCCAATAAGGGCGCTGATAATAAGGATCCGTCAGGTAAATACCGCCTTTAGAATCTACCCATAAATCGTTTGGCCCATTCAGTTGCTTGCCATTTAAATCAGCTAACAACACGGAAACTTTGCCATTTGGGCTAACCGACCATAACTCCCCTCTTTCGTCGGCACAAGTAAGCAAATTCCCATCCTTATCGAAATAAGTTCCATTGGACCGGCCGGATTTATCTAAAAACAAAGAAAGTTCGCCTTTTACACTGTACTTCCAGATTTTGTCGTTAGGCTGATCGGTAAAAAATACATTTCCACCTTCATCAGGAGAGCAGCCCTCCGTGAAACTAAAATCAGAACTGATGAGCTTCAGTTCTTCCTGCACAAAAAGATTATTTTTCAATGCTGTTTGTGCATGCTTTTCAAAAGGATTTTCCTTAACTGATGATTTCATGGTATGACAACTGATCACAGCTGCCCCTGCAAGTAAAAGTAAGATGATTTTTTTCACCTATTAATAATTAAAGTAATTCATTTAAACCGAGCAATTCATCTATCTGTTTGGCCATGGTTCTGTCCTTTTCTGTAATCATTTCAACTTCTTCGTCATGCGTACTTAACCATATCTCAATTTTATTCCATTCATTAGTCCATTTTGGATGA
>Ga0182008_10000523_pt1 | contig 28835 bp, 20 predicted proteins | sample Sormic07211129_1_FD_120482 | JGI IMG/M metagenome (GOLD analysis project Ga0182008, IMG submission 120482) | Rhizosphere microbial communities from Sorghum bicolor, Mead, Nebraska, USA - 072115-129_1 metaG | ecosystem: Host-associated > Plants > Roots > Rhizosphere | place: USA: Nebraska...
CGGGGCGTGGGGCGCCGGTGGCTGGCCGTATCCGGGCGGCGGCGGGGCCGTCTGGCCGGGCGGCTGACCGTACGGCTGCTGCTGGGGCGGCTGGCCGTACGGCGTGGGCGCCGGTCCCGGAGGTGGCACCGGGGCGACGCCGGGCGGGGCCATGGGCGCGACGATGGTGGGCGCGGCGTGCACGTTCGGGACGGGCGCGGGCGCGCCGGGCGGGGGCGGCGTCGCACCCGGTGGCGGCGCGAAGCCCTGCGGCGCCGGAGCGGGGACGGGAGCGGGTGCCGGGGCGGCCGGGGCGCCGAACGCGGGCGGCGCGAAGCCGGGGGCGGCGCGGGGCTGCGACTGCTGCGGGGCGGGCGCGGCGGGCGCCTCCTCCTCCATGACCTCGCCGCCGAAGTTCTTCAGCAGCGCTTCCAGGCCACCGTCGAAGCCCTGGCCCACGGCCGCGAACCGCCAGACGTCCTTCAGATAGAAGTCGCCCAGCATCACGGCCCGTTCGGTGGTGAACTCCGAGCCGTTGAAGGCGTACCGGGCCACCTCCTCGCCGCCCGCGACGATCCGGAGGTATCCGGGCGCGACCTGGGACATCTGCCCGGCGCCGTCGATGGTCGCCGTGAACGACAGCTTCTGGATCTGTGGCGGGATCCTGTCCAGCGTGATCCGGAACGACTCCGTGTCACCCGCCTGGGCGCCGAGGAGCTGGATGGACTCCTCGGGGGACTTCGGCTGGTTGAAGAAGACGAAGTACCGGTCGTCCGAGAGACGCTCGTCGGCGTCGAGGCCGAAGCAGCTGATGTCGAACGTCAGTCCGGGGCCACTGATCTGCACGCCTACGTACAGATCGGTGCCCGCGGTGAGGTCACTGATCTTGGCCTTGTGGCCGCGTTGGAATTCCCTGGCCATGCGTAACGACCGTCCCCCATCCCGAATGCGAGTGCGTCGCGCCAGGCTAACGGCAAACTCCGACATCGCATGAAGTCGGTACAGACCCGGTACAGAACACGCGTGCGTGGCCGGAAGTGGTCGTCACTCCCCGCCGGCGCCGGGAAGGTGCGGCAGCCGTTCCGCGGCGACCACTCCTTCGAGATAGCCCCGGGCCCGCTCGGTACGCGGATAGGCCTCCAACAGCCGCCAGAAATCGGGCCCGTGACCCGGCACCAGCAGATGCGCCAGCTCGTGGAGGAGGACGTAGTCGACCACGTATTCGGGCATGCCCTGCAGCCGGTGCGACAGGCGGATGCTGCCCTCGGCCGGGGTGCACGAGCCCCAGCGGGTGTTCTGGTTGGTGACCCAGCGCACCGAGGTGGGCCGGGCCCGGCCGTCGAAGTACTGCGCGGACAACCGCTCCGCGCGCTCGGCGAGCTCGGTGTCGCCCAGCACCTGTTTGCTCTCCTGGGCGGCCAGCTTGTCGAGCATGACGGTGACCCAGCGCTGCTCCTCCGCCTCGGACATCCGGGCAGGGATCAGTACGACGGTGCGATCGCCCTCGCGGTACGCGGATACCGTCCGGCGTCGCCGGGCGCTCCTGCGAACCTCGATCGCGCTCGCCCCCGAGCCGCTCGGCGGCTGGCTCGTCGTGCTGCGCTGTGGCATTCCGGCGCTGTGCAGTGGGTCGGCGGGCACGCCCCGACGTTACCCGCTGCACACGGGGGAAGTCCCGCCTCCCGGACGGTTCCGTCTCGATCCCCCACCGAGCGCTTGATTTGTACGACGAATACCCACCGCCTGTGGACAACTTTCGGCACCCGTCGCCGGGCCCGGGCATGCTGGGTCTCGCCGGGGAGGCCGCGATCGCCCGTCGACCGACCATCCACCGACCATTCACCGACCGTCGACCGATCGCCGGCCGGTCACCGACCGCATCCTCACCGGCCGACGGTGACGATCTCTCAGTGCTACGGGGGCCTGTTCATGGACGCAATCGAATCGACCTGCGCGGCGGACGGGACGCCCCCGGTCGCCCCGCTGGTGAAGCCCGCGCTCCGGCGCGGCTGGCGGGATCTCAACACGGTGCAGTTCGGGATGACTCCGGCACACGCGATGACACTGGGTCCGATGGATCCGGCGACAGGCGGCTTCCTCGATCTGCTCAACGGCACCCGAGGGCTGCCGCTGCTGCGCGAGGAGGGGCGCCACATGGATCTGCCCGACGGGCATGTCGACAAGCTGGTGGGGCGACTGGCGCGGGCCGGCCTGCTGGACGACGCGAAGGGAGGCGGTCCGGCCGCGGACGCCCTGCGCGGCAAGAAGGACGTCCTCGACCGGCTGCGCCCGGACCTCGCCTCGCTGTCCCTGCTCACCGCCGAACCGGGCGAGGCGATGGGGCGCCTGGCCGCCCGCCGCGCACTGCGCGTCCAGGTCCGCGGCGCGGGCCGGGTGGGCGCACTGCTGGCCTCGCTGCTGTCGGCCGCGGGGGTCGGCGAGGTCGACGTCCAGGACATCGGCCGGGTCGAGCGATGGGACGTCACACCGGGCGGACTGCCCGCGGAGTCGATCGGCGCCCGCCGGGACGAGGCCGCCCGCCAGGCCGTGCGCCGCTCGGCCCCGGACCGCCGACCGCGCCGCACCTCCACGACACCGTCCGCAGCCGGCGATCCCGGCTTCTCGCTGGTGATCCTGGCCCCGCGCGACGACGTCTCCGTCCACGCGCCGCCCCCGTCCGCCGCCGAACCCCTCGTCACCTCGGGTACGCCGCATCTGTACGCCGGTGTGGTGGAAGCGACAGGCGTCGTCGGCCCCCTCGTCCTGCCCGGCGAGACGGGTTGCGCGGGCTGTCTGCAGGAGGAGCGCACGGACCGGGATCCGGCCTGGCCCCGCCTGGTCACGCAGTGGCGCTCGGGCGCGGGCAGGTCACGGCAGGTCCGACCCTGCGACCTGACGCTGGCCACGACGGTCGCCGGGCTGGCGGCGGCCCATGCGCTCGTCTTCCTCGACGGCCGTCTCCCGGCGAGCGCCGGTGCCCGCTGGGAGGTCTCGCTGCCCGGTCTGAACTGGCATGCCCGGCCGGTCTGGGCGCATCCGGCATGCCGGTGCGGGGCGGCGGAGAAGGTAAGTAAGGGAGAACACATCGCCGAGGACACGGGTTCGCGCGCGACAATGACGGGGCAGCGGTCGCCGAAGGAGTTGTGCCGTAAGGCAGACACGGCGCGGCCGGCAGGGACTTGGAGGGCGCATGTCTGATCTTCCCCGCAAGGCGGTCACCCGGACCGCCAAGCTGGCCGCGCTCCCGCTCGGCTTCGCCGGGCGGGCGACCTGGGGACTGGGCAAGCGGATCGTCGGCGAGTCCGCGGAGATCGTCGGCCGCGAGCTGCAACAGCGCACGGCGGAGCAGCTGTTCAAAGTGCTAGGCGAGCTCAAGGGCGGGGCGATGAAGTTCGGCCAGGCCCTGTCCGTCTTCGAGTCGGCCCTGCCGGAGGAGGTCGCGGGCCCCTACCGTGCGGCCCTGACAAAGCTGCAGGAAGCGGCTCCGCCGATGCCGACGCGCACCGTGCACGGGGTGCTCGGCGAACGGCTCGGGGAGGATTGGCACGATCTGTTCCTGGAGTTCGAGGACAAGCCGGCCGCGGCTGCCTCGATCGGTCAGGTGCACCGGGGAGTGTGGCACGACGGCCGCGAGGTGGCGGTCAAGGTGCAGTACCCGGGAGCAGGCGAGGCCCTGCTGTCCGACCTGAACCAACTCAGCCGTTTCGCCCGCCTCCTGGGTCCGCTCATCCCCGGCATGGACATCAAGCCCCTGATCACGGAGCTCAGGGACCGGGTCTCCGAGGAGCTCGACTACGGACTGGAGGCCCAGGCCCAGCAGGCGCACGCCGAGGAGTTCGCGGACGACCCGGACGTCGTGGTGCCGGCCGTGGTCCACCAGTGCGACCAGGTCCTGGTCACGGAGTGGATGGACGGCATCCCGCTCTCCGAGGTCATCGCGGACGGCACCACCGAGCAGCGCGACCGCGCCGGCCAGCTCCTGGCCCGTTTCCTCTTCTCGGGCCCGGCCCGCACCGGCCTTCTGCACGCCGACCCGCACCCGGGCAACTTCCGTCTGCTGCCCGGCGGCCCGAAGGGCGGGGACGACTGGCGGCTCGGTGTCCTGGACTTCGGCACGGTCGACCGCCTCCCCGGCGGGCTGCCGGCCCCGATCGGCGACTCCCTGCGGATGACCATCGACGGGGAAGCGGAGGCCGTATACGAGCTCCTCTGCGAGGAGGGCTTCGTCAAGGACTCCATAGAGCTGGATCCGGCGGCCGTCCTCGACTACCTCGTGCCGATCATCGAGCCGGCCCGCGCCGACGAGTTCACCTTCACCCGAGGCTGGATGCGCGGCCAGGCTGCCCGCATCGCCGACCCCCGCTCCCCCGCCCACCAGCTGGGCAAGCAGCTGAATCTGCCGCCCGCCTACCTCCTGATACACCGGGTGACCCTGAGCACGATCGGTGTGCTGTGCCAGCTGGGCGCGACGGTACGGCTGCGCGAGGAACTGGAGGAGTGGCTGCCGGGTTTCCTGCCCGAGGACGACATCGAGGGCGAGTCGGCCGCCGAGGCCTGAGCTACCACCAGGCCGAGTCCAGCCGCCCCTCGATCGCTCTGAGGTTCTCGCGCGAGCAGGTGTCGCAGATGTACTGGCGGATGCCGTTCTCCACGGAGAAGGTCCAGGTGGGCTGCGGGGCCTCGGCCCGGGCGCCGCAGCGGGCGCACACCAGGGGCCGCGGCTCCGCCGGGGAGCCCGGATCGTCGCTGCCTCCGGCAAGACTCGTCACCCGGTGACGATAACTCCGGACCGGCCGGCCGGCGGGCACAACGCACCGCGGGGGCCGGTCCGTGCGGACGGACCGGCCCCCGCGGGGAGCTGACGCCTCCCGGTCTCGGGAGGCCACCGCTTCAGGTCTGGTGGGTTACTGCATGACCGCCATGGCGAGCGCCCGGCGGGCGCGCAGCGAGGCGCGCTCCGCTCGGCGCTGCATCCGGCGGGCGACCACCAGGCGCACGGCCTGTCGTTCCCGCGCGGCCTCATGCAGCCGGTCGTGCATATGCGCACGAGCCAGGGCTTCTGGTTGGAGTTGCATCTCTCGGGTCCTGTTCTGACGCGCACCGGTCACGCCGGTCATGGTGAGGTCTTCGATCGCGGAGCCGGTGGGCTCATAGGTGGACGGCTTCATCGGGGCCTGCTTCTTGGGGTCGTTCGTGAGGGGGCGGTCGATCGTTCCTGCGGTGTTCATGCCGTGACCGGGTTCTTGCGCGGGCGACCACGGGGCCGCTTCCGGGCGACGACGACACCCTGGACGAACAGCTCGCCACCCCAGACGCCCCAGGGCTCGCGCCGCTCCTTGGCGCCGGCGAGGCAGGCCTCGATGAGCGGGCAGGTGCGGCAGAGGGACTTGGCGTACTCGACGTCCGCCGGCGACTCGGCGAAGAAGACCTCCGGGTCGTAGGAACGGCAGGGGACGGGTACGCCGAGGCTCTCGATGGCGTCGTCGAGCGCGGTGAGCGCGGTGAGCGGGGTCAAGGTGGAGTCCTCCGTGAGGCCGGGCGGGGGGATCGTTTCGGAAGGCGGTACGGACGGGGCGTGCGCTTCGAGTTGCACGGTTGGTCTTCCTCGTCTGGTCGTGCCGGCCCTGTTGGGCCGGTTGGCGGCTGGTACCGGGTTCTGCTGTAGTCCCGAGGCGCCTTCGCTCCGTCGTCCCCGTTCGGGGAAAACAGAAGGGCCGCGGATCCCGGATGGGGTTCCGCGGCCCTGAAGGCGCCGGCCTGATCAGCGATCAGGCTGGATCACTCCAGGGTTCTGGCCCACGGAAGGCCCACATCTGGTGGTGCTGCTTCGTCTGCTTCCGGCTTCCGGCACCGGCCGCCGTAAAGGCATAGGCCTGCGCCTGTGCCGCTACTGCTTCCAGTGCCTTCGTCGGTCGCTCATTGCGCTCACGGATGGGAAGACCCGCGAGAGACACGGCGGACGCCGGACGCACGGCAGTGATGCCGGACAGACCGGTGCCCGGGTTCGAGACGCCGAGCATGCACAGGGAGGCGACGACCGAGCGATCGGTCATTTTCAGGGTGCTGACGGAGCTGCTGTAGATGCTGATCACTGGACTCGCCTCCTCTCGGCGTTTCGGGGACTGGGATGAACCAGTCCGACGGATATGCAAGTAGAACACGGAATCGGGGCCTCCGAGAAGGCCTCCGTCCCCGTGGCTAAGAACCTATGGGGATTGCTGGGGCATGCGCAAACTATTTTTTCGACGAGTTCGGATCAGTCCTTCTCGCCGTCTCCGCCAAGGACTTGGCCTGCGCAGATGGCCAGGACATCCGCCCCGTACCGGTTGAGCTTGCGCTGTCCCACTCCGGGGATGCGGGCCAGTTCGTGCTCGTCGTCGGGGACGGCCTCGGCGATCGCCATCAGCGTCTTGTCGGTGAAGACGCAGAACGCGGGCTGTCCGCTGCGCGCCGCCTGGTCCGCCCGCCACTCACGCAGTCGCTCGTACAGGCCCTCGTCCATGTCGGAGGGGCAGTCCTCGCAGCGCATCAGCTTCATCTCGCCCGCGTCGGTGAGCGTGCGCCCGCAGACCCGGCAGCGCGCCGGGGTGCGCTGGGTGCGGCGCGGGACGGCGATCTCCGCTCTGCCGGTGAAGCCACGTTCCACACCCGCGCCACCGCCCGCCGCGCCGCGCACCGCGGTGGCCGTGGAGCCGGGCCGCAGTCCGTCCAGGAAGCGGCTGGGGCGGCGGTTCGGACGGCCGCCCGGCGAGCGGGACAGCGCCCAGGAGACATGCAGGCGCTCGCGGGCGCGAGTGACACCGACGTAGAGGAGGCGGCGCTCCTCCTCGATCTGCTCGTCGGTCTTCGCGTAGGTGATCGGCATCATGCCCTCGGCGACCCCGACCAGGAAGACGACGTCCCATTCGAGGCCCTTGGCCGAGTGCAGCGAGGCCAGGGTGACGCCTTGGACGGTCGGGGCGTGCTGGGCGCCCGCCCGCTCGTCGAGTTCGGCGACGAGATCGGCGAGGGTGGCGCCGGGTTTGGCCGCGGTGAAGTCCTGTGCCAGGTGCACCAGGGCCGCCAGGGACTCCCAGCGCTCTCTGACGGCGCCCGAACCGGCCGGGGGCTGGGAAGTCCAGCCCTCGCCGGAGAGCACGGCACGCACCTGGGAGGGCAGGTCGACGGCGTCGTCCAGGAGTGAGTCGTTGCCGCCGAAGCGGGCCGCGCCGCGCAGGGCGACGATCGTCTTGCGCACCTCGGGGCGGTCGAAGAACCGCTCGGCGCCACGCAGTTGGTAAGGCACCGCGGCGTCGGCGAGGGCCTGCTCGTAGGTCTCCGACTGGGAGTTGGTGCGGAACAGGATCGCGATCTCGCTCGCCGGGACGCCCGCGTCGATCAGCTCGCGGATACGGCGCGCGGCGCCCTCGGCCTCGGCGGGCTCGTCGGTGTACTCGATGTAGCGGGGCTCGGGGCCGGCCTCCCGCTGCGAGACCAGCTCCAGGCGGTGGTCGGCGGCGCGGCCGCGGGCCTGGGCGAGGAGGCCGTTGGCGAGGTGGACGACCTGGGGGGTGGACCGGTAGTCGCGGACCAGCTTGACGACGGTCGCCCCCGGGTGGCGGGCGCGGAAGTCCAGCAGGTGGTCGGGGGTGGCCCCGGTGAACGAGTAGATCGTCTGGCTGGCGTCGCCGACCACGCACAGGTTGTCCCGCTCTCCGAGCCACAGCTCCAGCAGGCGCTGCTGGAGGGGGCTGACGTCCTGGTACTCGTCGACGACGAAGTGCTGGTACTGGGCGCGGACCTGGTCGGCGATGTCGTGCCGGTCCTGGAGGACGGCGACGGTCAGCAGCAGGACGTCCTCGAAGTCGATGACGGAGCGGTCCCGCTTGAGGTCCTCGTAGACGGAGTAGAGCTGGGCGATCTCGGCCGGGTCGCGGGGGGTGTCCCGGCCGGCCTTGGCGGCGGCCGCCGCGTAGTCGGCGGGGACGGTCTGGGTGACCTTGGACCACTCGATCTCGCCGGTGACGTCCCGCAGCTCCCCCCGGTCGAGGCGGATGCGGCAGGCGGCCGCCGCGTCGGCGACGAGCTGGATCTTGCGGTCGACGAGCCGGGGCATGGAGCCGCCGATCGCTTTCGGCCAGAAGTACTGGAGCTGGCGCAGGGCGGCCGAGTGGAAGGTGCGGGCCTGGACGCCGACGGCACCGAGCTGGCGCAGCCGGCCGCGCATCTCCCCCGCGGCCCGGTTGGTGAACGTGACGGCCAGCACACTGGAGGGCTGCAGGATCCCGGCGCGCACCCCGTAGGCGATGCGGTGGGTGATCGCCCGGGTCTTGCCGGTGCCGGCACCCGCCAGGACGCACACCGGGCCGTGCAGGGCGGTGGCCACCTCGCGCTGCTCGGGGTCGAGCCCTTCGAGCACCGCGTCGGCCGAGTCCGGTACCTGCGGGAAGAGCGTGGAGTGCGTTGCTGCTGTCACACCGCCATGCTGCCAGGTCGCCGGAGACGGGTGCGGCGGTTGTCCACAGGCGGACGCCTCTTGTCGTACTAATGCGGCAGGCGTCGTGCAGCAGGCGGTCATGGGGCAGGCAGGAGGGAGCAGGCGCTCATGCGGCGGGCAGCAGGGAGCAGGCGCTCATGCGGCACGCGTCACGTGCGGCCGGGCACCGGATGGGGGAATGGTGGCCCATCCCCGTACGTTCCCTCTCTGCGACCCCCGATCCCCAGCAGCCAAGGAGCGCGAGAGACATGCCGGGCACTGTGACGATGTACAGCACGACGTGGTGCGGCTACTGCCGTCGGCTGAAGAGCCAGATGGACCGCGAAGGCATCGCCTACAACGAGATCAACATCGAACTGGACCCGGAGTCCGCGGCGTTCGTCGAGAAGGCGAATGGCGGAAACCAGACGGTGCCGACCGTGCTGTTCGCGGACGGCTCGACCCTCACCAACCCGTCGCTGGCGCAGGTGAAGCAGAAGATCGGCGCGTGACGCTCCGCTGAGACGCACACAAAAGGCGGCGCCTGAGGTTTCCTCGGACGCCGCCTTTTGTGTTGTACGCCACACCTGCAGCGCGGAGTCACACACTCCTGGTCGGCAGCGGCTTGCCGTACCAGAGTTCGATCAGGCGGGCCGCGATGGAGATGCCGTACGGCGGGAGCACCTCGCCGGACTCGAAGGCGGCGCCCAGCTCGTCGCGGGAGAACCAGCGGGCCTCGTGGATCTCGTCGCCGTCGACGTCGATCTCGGTCGAGGTGGCATGGGCCATGAACCCGAGCATGAGGCTGGAGGGGAACGGCCAGGGCTGGCTGGCGACGTACTCGACCTGCCCGACGTTGACGCCGGCCTCCTCGAAGACCTCGCGGCGCACCGCCTGCTCGATGGACTCCCCGGGCTCGACGAAGCCGGCGAGCGTCGAGAAGCGGCCCTCGGGCCAGTGCACCTGGCGGCCCAGCAGGATGCGGTCCGCCTCGTCGGTGACCGCCATGATCACGGCGGGGTCGGTGCGCGGGTAGTGCTCGGCGCCGCAGGCGGGGCAGCGGCGGATGTGCCCGGCCGCGGCGATGACGGTGCGTTCGCCGCAACGGGAGCAGAAGCGGTGTGTGCGCTGCCAGTTCTCCAGGCCGACCGCGTGCACCATGAGACCGGTGTCGCGCGGCGACAGCAGCAGCCCCGCCTCACGCAGGCCGGCCGCGCGCGCCGACTGGTCGATACGGCCGGGCAGCGCGTCCTTCTGGAGGGCGAAGTAACTGACGCCGTCCTCGTCGGTGCCCAGGAAGTAGCGGTGGGCCTCGGTCAGCGGCGCCTCGAAGGAGGGTGTCATGACGAGTTCGGTGCGGCCGTCGGGCGTCTCGTCGATGAGGACCTGGCCGCCGGAGACCACGAAGCAGCGGGTCGTGGGGTGGCTCCAAGCCGCCGCGAGCCAGGCTTCGTCGAGCCGGTGGTGGGCGGCGCGGTCGATACCGCTCGGGGCGGTGAGCGAGATGGGGCGGTCGGCGGTGTGGTCGGTCCAGGTGGTCACGGGTGCTTCCAACTCCCCCTGAGGAACGGGTTGTTTCGGCTGGCGGTGCGGCGGGACGTACGGACGCTCAGGGCGCATGGCGCCAGGTCTCCGCGAGGTCGCCCCAGAGGTAGGCGGTGGTCTCGACGCCCTTGAGGAGCAGGGCGAGCTCCACCTTCTCGTTCGGTGCGTGCCAGCCGTCGGACGGGACGGAGATGCCCAGGAAGAGCACGGGTGCGGCCAGGACTTCCTGGAGGTCGGCGGCAGGTCCCGAGCCGCCCTCACGGGTGAAGCGGATCGGCTTGCCGAAGGCGCGGCCCATGGCGCGGACGACGGACTGCAGGGCCGGGTGGTCCAGCGGTGTCAGACACGGGCGCGTGGCCGCGCCGAAGGTGATCTCGGACCGGATGCCTGCGGGCACCTGCTCGGCCGCCCACGCGCGCACGGCCTTCTCGACGTGGTCGGGGTCCTGCCCGGCCACGAGCCGGAAGGAGAGCTTCACCATGGCCGAGGACGGGACGACCGTCTTGCTGCCGGGGCCCTGGTAGCCGCCGCCGATGCCGTTGACCTCGGCGGTGGGCCGGGCCCAGATGCGCTCCAGGGTGGTGTGCCCGGCCTCGCCGTGGGTGGCGTACGACTTGGCGGTGCGCAGCCACTCCGCCTCGTCGAAGGGGAGCTCGGCGAAGAGCTCGCGCTCGCGGTCGGTGAGTTCGACGATGCCGTCGTAGAAGCCGGGGATCGCCACGCGCGCGTGCTCGTCGTGCAGCGCGGCGACCAGGCGGGCGGCGGCGGTGGCCGGGTTGGGCACGGCGCCGCCGAAGGAGCCCGAGTGGATGTCCTGGTCGGGGCCGTGGAGCCGGACCTCGCACTCGGCGAGCCCCCGCATGCCGGTGCACACGGTGGGGGCGTCCTCGGACCACATACCGGTGTCGGAGACGATCACGGCGTCGGCGGCTAGCCGGTCCGCGTGCTCCTCGACCAGGGCGCGGAAGTGGGGGGAGCCGGACTCCTCCTCGCCCTCCACCAGCAGCTTCAGACGGACGGCGGGGGCGGTGCGGCCGGTGGCGGCGAGGTGGGCGCGGACGCCGAGGGTGTGGAAGAACACCTGCCCCTTGTCGTCGGCGGCCCCGCGCGCGTAGAGGCGATCGTCCCGGACGACGGGCTCGAAGGGGTCGCTGTCCCAGCCGTCCTCGCGGGCGGCGGGCTGCACGTCGTGATGGCCGTAGACGAGGACGGTGGGTGCCTCGGGGCTGTCGGCGGGCCACTCGGCGAAGACGGCCGGGGCACCGGGCGTCTCCCAGACCTCGACGGTCGGGAAGCCGGTCTCCTTCAGTTTGGCGGCGAGCCAGTCGGCGCTGCGGCGTACATCGGGCGCGTGGTCCGGCTGGGCGGACACGGACGGGATGCGCAGCCACTCCGCGAGGTCGTCGAGGAAGGCCGCTCGGTGCTGCTCGATGTACGAACGGACAGCGCTGTCCGGGGTCTGGCTCATGGTCACGAGCCTATCGGCCCGCACCGACATCCTCGGTGGGCGGTTCCTCACAGTTTGCTTGCGGGGAAGGTTCCTCCAGCAGCAGCCGCTCCAGCGCGGCACGGTCGGGCAGGTCGTCCGGTCGTACGACCTCACCGGTGCGGACGTACAGGAACGCCGCGTTGACGGACTCCAGCGGGACGCCCTGCTGCTCGGCCCAGGCCAGCCGGTAGAGGGCGAGCTGGAGCGGGTCGGCGGTGCGGGTGCGGTTCGTCTTCCAGTCGACGATCTCGTACGTGGCCCCGTCGCCGTCGCCCTCCCTGTAGACGGCGTCGATACGGCCCCGGACCACCCGGCCGGCGATGGCGAGCTGGAAGGGCGCCTCCACGCGGTGCGGGGTCCGGCGGGCGTACTCCGTGCGCTCGAAGGCGTCCTTGAGGGCTTCCAGGTCACGTTCGTCGGCGATCTCGGCCTCGCCGCCGGGCAGCTCCTCCGGTTCGAGAACGGGCAGCGTCAGCTCTTCGAAGCGGGCCTCGACCCAGGCGTGGAAGCGGGTGCCCCGGCGCGCGGCGGGCTGCGGCGGGCGTGGCATGGGGCGCGCGAGCTCCTGCGCGAACCCGTCGGGGTCGGCGGCCAGGCGCAGCACCTGGGAGGCGGTGAGCGAGGCGGGCAGGGGCACGTCGGTGACGGCTTCACGCGCGCGCAGGAGCTCACCGGTGAGGGCGTCCAGGTCGCGGTCCCAGGACGCGAGGGTGCGGGCCTCCTCCGGGGTGAGGCGGGGGCGCGCGGGGCGGGTCTGCCCGAGGTCGGTGCGAGTGTGCTCGGCGGCGGATGCGCGCGCGCCCCCTCCCGGGGCGTCCTCGCGCTCGGCGCTCCCCGGCGGCGACGCCTGGTGCGGAACCGTCGGGCGGTCGGTGGACCACTCGTCCCAGTCGCCGGGCTCCTCCTCCCGGAAAGGATCGTCCTCCGGGAACGGGGCGTCCTCCTCGTGGAGGGTGTCCTCGTCCGGCGGCGCGGGCCAGTCCGGGTCGTCGTGGCTGTCCGGGTCGTGTACGGGCGCGGGATGACCGTCCTCACGGGAGGCGAGTTCCTCCAGGTGGGCGAGGACGGTTTCGGCGGCCGTGCGGCGGCGGGCGAGGGACGTCTCGTCCAGGGGCAGGGGCCAGACCTGCTCGGCGCTCGCCGCGTGGAGAGCCGGGTTCTCCTCGTCCTCGGCGGGCTCGTCCGCCCACGCCTCGATCTCGCCGTACCCGGCCCCGCAGTGGTCGTAGAGGGCCTGCAGGAAGTCGGACGGGCCGCGGGGCTTCTTCTGGCTGGGGCCCCACCAGTGGCCGGAGCCGAGGAGGAGGGAGCGGGGGCGGGTGAAGGTGACGTAGCCGAGGCGGAGTTCCTCGGTGTGCTGGTGTTCCTTCATGGCCTCCTGGAAGGCCCTCAGGCCGCGGGAGGCCCAGGCGTCGACGTCGGGCAGGGTGGCGGCGTCGCCGCGCAGTTCATGCGGCAGCACCTTGCCCTGGGCGGTCCACTTCTCGCGTCCCTGGGTGCTGGGGAAGGTGCCGGTGACCAGGCCGGGCACGGCGACGACGTCCCACTCCAGGCCCTTGGACTTGTGGGCGGTGAGGACCTTGACGGTGTTCTCGCCGCCCGGGAGCGCGTTGTCGAGGCCCTTCTCGTACTGGGCCGCGGTGCGCAGGAAGCCCAGGAAGGCGAGCAGGGTCGCCTCTCCGTCGCCCGCGGCGAAGGAGGCGGCGATGTCCAGGAAGTTGGACAGGGTCTCGCGTCGCCGGGCGGCCAGCGCGTGCGGGGACGCCGACAGCTCCACCTCCAGGCCGGTGACGGCGAGGACGCGGTGCAGGACGTCCATCAGCGGGTCGGCCAACGAGCGCCGCAGGTCGCGCAGTTCGGCGGCCAGGCGGGCGAACCGCACGCGCGCGTCCGGCGAGAACGGCAGCCCGTCGTCCTCCCGGTCGACGTCGAGCGGCAGCTCCAGCAAGGTGTCCAGGGCGTCCGCGAGCGATATCACCTCGGAGGGATCGACCCCCTCGACGGCCTCGGCGAGCCGACGGTCCCGGTCGTCGCCGGCGTCCACGCGCGCGTGGGACACCAGCAGCCGGGCCCGGCGGCCCAGGAGGGCGAGGTCGCGCGGGCCGATGCGCCAGCGCGGGCCGGTGAGCAGCCGGACCAGGGAGACATTGGCGCCGGGGTCCTGGAGGACCTCGCAGACGGCGACCAGGTCGGCGATCTCCGGCAGGTTCAGCAGGCCGGACAGGCCGACCACCTCGACGGGGACGTCCCGGGCGACGAGCGCGCCCTGGATCTCCGCGAAGTCGGTCGCCGTACGGCACAGGACCGCGATCTCGCCCGGCGCCTTGCCTGTGTTCACCAGGTGGGCGATCGAGTCGGCGATCCAGTCGATCTCCTCGGCGTGGGTGGGCAGCAGCGCGCAGCGCACCATGCCGTCGCGCTCGGCGCCCGGGGCCGGCCGGAGTGCCTCCACGCCCGCGTGCATGGCGCGCAGCGGCTCGGCGAGGCCGTTGGCGAGGTCGAGGAGGCGGCCGCCGCTGCGGCGGTTCTCGCTGAGCGCCTGACGGGTGGCGGGGCGGCCGTCGGGGTGCGCGAAGTGCTCGGGGAAGTCGTCCAGGTTGGCCACGGAGGCGCCGCGCCAGCCGTAGATCGCCTGGCAGGGGTCGCCGACGGCGGTCACCGGATGGCCGGTGCCGTCGCCGAACAGTCCTGCCAGGAGCACGCGTTGGGCCACCGACGTGTCCTGGTACTCGTCGAGCAGCACCACCCGGAACTCCTCGCGCAGGATGCGGCCCACCTCGGGGATCCGCGCGAGCAGCGCGGACAGGGCGATCTGGTCGCCGAAGTCGAGCAGATCGCGCTCACGCTTGGCGGCGCGGTAGCGCACCACCAGGTCGGCGAGTTCACGGCGCGCGGCGGCGGCCTCGGGGACCTTGCGCAGATCGGCGTTGCCGAGCTTGGCGCGCTCCAGGGTGCGCAACAGGCCGGCGTCGTAGGCGCGCAGGTCCTCCGGCCGTACGAGGTGCTCGGCGAGTTCCGCGTCCAGGGCGAGCAGGTCGCTGACGAGGTCCGCGAAGGAGCGGGTGAGGGCCGGGTAGGGGCCGGGGGCTTCGCGCAGCACGCGCGCGGCGAGCTGGTAGCGGGTGGCGTCGGCGAGGAGGCGGGAGGTGGGCTCCAGGCCGATCCGCAGGCCGTGGTCGGTCAGCAGGCGGCCCGCGAAGGCGTGGTACGTCGAGATCACCGGCTCGCCGGGCGGGTTGTCCGGGTCGATGAGGTCGGGGTCGGTGACGCCCGCCTTGACGAGCGCCTTGCGGACGCGCTCGGCGAGTTCACCGGCCGCCTTGTTGGTGAAGGTGAGGCCGAGGACCTGTTCCGGGGCGACCTGGCCGGTGCCGACCAGCCACACCACGCGGGCCGCCATCACCGTCGTCTTGCCCGACCCGGCTCCGGCCACGATCACCTGCGGGGCGGGCGGCGCGACGATGCAGGCCATCTGCTCCGGGGTGAAGGGAATCCCGAGGAGCTCCTTGAGCTGATCGGGATCGGTGATACGGGGCGGCACGTCAGAGAGGCTAGCGGCGGTCACTGACAGTGGAGGACGGATCGGCTCCGGGGCGGGGAGAAATGCAGGTCAGCACGTGGGGTGCGACTGATCACACGGGCGTGCTCAGTCCACCACGTGCCGTCCTTCGGGCCGCGCGCTGCACGAGGCGCGGAAGGCGCAGTGCGTGCAGTGCTGTCCGGAGGTCGGTGTGAACCGCTCGTCGAGGACCTTGCCCGCGGCGGTGGCCAGCAGGTCGCCCACCCACTCCCCCTCCAGCGGCTCCTGGGCCTGCACCTTGGGCAGCGTCTCGCCGCCGTCCCGCTTGGCGGCGCCCTGGCGCAGCTGGACCAGTTCCGCCCCGCCGGACTCGGGGCGCACCCCGTCGAAGGCGTCGTCGACGGCGCCCTCGCGGACGGCCAGCTGGTAGACGGCGAGCTGGGGATGGTGCTCGACCTCGCGCGCGGTGGGCGCCTGCTTGCCGGTCTTGAAGTCGACGACATAGGCGCGGCCCTCGCCGTCGGCCTCCACCCGGTCCATCTGGCCGCGGATGCGGACCTCGTAGTCGCCCGCCTCCAGCGTCACGTCGAAGTCGTGCTCGCTGGCCACCGGGGTGCGGCCGGTGCGGTCCATGACGTGCCACTTCAGGAAGCGTTCGAGCGCCACGCGCGCGTTCTCCTTCTCCTGCGCCGACTTCCAGGGCGCGTCGAAGGCGAGGGCGTTCCACACGGAGTCGAGGCGCTCCATGAGGACGGCGAGATCGGCGGGGGTGTGCCCGGAGGCGACCTCGTCGGCGAGGACGTGCACCACATTGCCGAAGCCCTGGGCGACTGTCGCGGGCGCGTCGGCCTTCACCTCGCGGCCCAGGAACCACTGCAGGGCACAGGTGTTGGCGAGCTGGTCGAGGGCGCTTCCGGAGAGCACCACGGGCTGGTCGCGGTTGCGCAGCGGCACCTTGCTCTCGGTCGGCTCGAACATGCCCCACCAGCGGTAGGGGTGGGCGGACGGGACCAGGGGACGGCCGTCCTCGTCGGCGAGTGCGGCGAGCCGGGCCAGGCGGTGGGCGGCGGCCTCCCTGAGGGTGTCGGAGACGCGCGGGTCGACTGTGGTGGCCCGCAGCTCGGCCACCAGGGCGGCGACCGACAGGGGGCGGCGCGGGCGGCCCGTGACGTCCTTGGGTTCGACGCCGAGTTCGGTGAGGAACCTGGAGGGCTGGTCGCCGTCGTCCGCGGGGGCCTTCACCGCGGTGACGACGAGACGTTCACGCGCGCGCGTGGCGGCCACGTAGAACAGGCGGCGCTCCTCCGCCAACAGAGCGCCCGGGGTGAGCGGTTCGGCGAGACCGTCGCGGCCGATGCGGTCGGCCTCCAGGAGGGAGCCGCGTCGGCGCAGATCGGGCCACAGGCCCTCCTGCACACCGGCGACCACCACCAGCCGCCACTCCAGGCCCTTGGAGCGGTGCGCGGTCATCAGGCGGACGGCGTCGGGGCGTACGGCCCGCCGGGTGAGGGTGTCGGCGGCGATGTCCTCGGCCTCGATCTCCTCCAGGAAGTTGAGGGCGCCCCGGCCGCCGGTGCGCTCCTCCGCGCGCGCGGCCGTCGCGAACAGCGCGCAGACGGCATCCAGATCGCGGTCGGCGTTGCGCCCCGCCGCGCCACCGCGCCGTGCGGAGCGCTCCAGGCGGGCGGGCCACGGGGTGCCCTCCCACAGGTCCCACAGCGCCTCCTCGGCCGTACCGCCGCCCGCGAGGCGCTCCCGGGCCTTGCGCAGCAGCGCGCCGAGCCGTTGGGCGCCACGCGCGTACGTGGGGTCGTGCGCCACCAGGCGCTCCGGCTCGGCCAGCGCCCGCGCGAGGAGCTGGTCCGACGGCGGCGGCAGGGGGTTGCCGGCGGCCCGCTCCTCATCGCGCAGGGCCCGCCCGAGGCGGCGCAGGTCCGCCGCGTCCATCCCGGCGAGGGGGGAGGCGAGCAGGGCGAGAGCGGTCTCGGTGCCGAGCCAGCAGGGCGACTGCTCCGAAGACGGCCCGTCCCCCGGCTCCCCCTCCGCCGGCGCCCCCTGTGAGGACGTGTCCTCCGGAGGGGCCGCTGTCCCCGCCTCCGCCTCCGCCACCGCGCGCAGGGCCGTCAACAGGGGTGCCACCGCCGGTTCGTGGCGCAGGGGCAGGTCGTCGCCGTCGATGTCCAGGGGAACGCCCGCGGCCGTCAGCGCGCGGCGGACCGTCGGGATGGTGCGGGACCCGGCGCGCACCAGGACCGCCATGTCGCGCCAGGGCACGCCGTCCTCGAGATGTGCCCGGCGCAGGATGTCGGCGATGTTGTCGAGCTCCGTACCGGCCGTCGGGTACGTGTAGACCTCCACGCGGCCGCCCTCGCGCACCGGGGCGAGCTCACGGTGCGCGCGGACCTTCTCCGCCGGGAGCCGGGTCAGCGGCATGCGCCGGGTGAGCAGGCGGGTCGCGGTGAGCAGGTCGGCGCCGGAGCGACGGGAGGTGCGCAGGACCTCCACGGGTGCCGGACGGCCGTCCGCGCGCGGGAACGCGTACGGGAACTCCAGGATGCCGCTCACGTCGGCGCCCCGGAACGCGTAGATCGACTGGTCGGGGTCGCCGAAGGCGACCAGGGTGCGGCCGCCGCCGGCGAGGGCGCGCAGCAGTCGTACTTGGGCCGCGTCCGTGTCCTGGTACTCGTCGACGAGTACGGCGTCGTACTGCGCGGCGAGCCGCTCGGCGACCTCGGGGCGGCGGGCCAGGAGGACCGCGCGGTGGACCAGTTCCGCGTAGTCGAGCACGCCCTGCAGGTCGAGGACGTCGAGGTACTCGGCGAGGAACGCGGACGCGGCGCGCCAGTCGGGGCGGCCGATACGCCGGGCGAAGGCGTCCAGGGCGCCCGGGTCCAGGCCGAGTTCCCGGCTGCGGGCGAGGACCGCTCGGACCTCGTCGGCGAAGCCGCGGGTGGTCAGGCAGGCGCGCAGTTCGTCGGGCCAGCGCACATGGGCGAGGCCGAGCCGCTCCAGGTCGGGCTGGCCGGCGAGCAGTTCACGGACGGTCACGTCCTGTTCGGGGCCGGAGAGCAGGCGCAGCGGCTCGGCGAAGCGGTCGCTGTCGTGGTGGGCGCGGACCAGGGCGTAGCAGAACGAGTGGAAGGTGGTCGCCCGGGGCGCGCGGGCCGCTCCTATGCGCAGCGCCATACGGTCGCGCAGCTCGACGGCCGCCTTGCGGCTGAACGTCAGCACGAGCACGCGCGCGGGGTCGCCGCCCCGGGCGATGCGCGCCGCCACGGACTCGACGAGCGTGGTGGTCTTGCCGGTGCCCGGACCAGCGAGAACGAGCAGTGGACCGGCCTTGTGGTCAACCACGGAGCGCTGTGCGGCGTCCAGACGAGGGGGATCCGGAAGTGCCGGCGGGGTACGCACCAGTCGGTAAGCGCCACGGGCCCCCTGTCGCACCTGGGAGTGCGACGGGCGCCGGGTGGAGGAAGAGGAGCTCACGTGGTTCGCCGGTCCTGGTGGGTGTGCTGGTTGTCGGACCACCGTGCGTGCAGGGCGGTGATCGGGGGGTGAGGGGGACGTGTGCAGCCGACGCTACGCCGACGAAGAGTGCGGAAGCAGCGCTTCCTCTTGTTCCCTCGCGGCACCGGCGACACGCGCGCCCCTCGCCCCTCGAACGTACGGCATGCCACGGATGTGCCCCTGTTCCCCCGTACGGATCAGGTGTCACACACGGGGTTGCCGAATGGCGGAAGCTGTCAGGTGTGACCCTCCGCGCGTTCGCCGCCGTCCCATCGGGCCCGCTTCATGTCGAGGCGGGGCAGGTGCCCCTCCGCGGCTCTGCTCGCCTCCTTCAGGGGCGTGCTCTCGGCGCGGTAGTGACCGAGCGCCTCCAGCTCGTGCCCCGGCAGCAGGACACCGTCCGAGCGCACCACACGCCACCAGGGCACGGCCCCGCCGTAGAGGGACATCACTCGGCCGACCTGCCGGGGGCCGCCCTCCTCCAGCCACTCGGCCACGTCCCCGTACGTCATGACACGCCCGGGCGGAATCAGTTCGGCGACTTCGAGGACGCGCTCGGCGTACTCGGGCAGCGCGTCGGGGTGCTCCGGGCGGTCGTCGTACGGAAGGCTCTCCTGGCTCATCCGGCCCATCCTGCCGCACCCCTCGGACAGTGTGACGGGCTCGCCACCGTGCGTATCCCTCGCCCCGGGACGGCGCTTCCGGCAGACTGTGCGCCCCCGCGTACGGACCCTGATGCCCCTGTGCGTCGGTGGGGCATGCCACCATCATGCGGGGCGGTGACCGGTTGATACGAGATCAAGAAGAGACGATGAAGCAGCAGGGTGTGCACCCAGAGGACGCCGAGAGCACCTCTGACGCTGCGTCGCGCCCGGACCCCGGCACCGACGGCGAGGAAACGGCCGCGAAGGACGTGCCCAGGGACGACGCCGACTGCCCCGACGAGGTGCACAGCGAAGAGGTGGAGGGCGACGAACCGCTGCTCCCCGCGCGCGTGCACCGCCCCTCCGATCTGATGCGCCTTCTGGCGGGCGTGCTGGCGATGGTCGTGCTGCTCGGGATCGCCGCGTTCGCGCACGGCACCACCTCGGGCCTCGAACAGGACATCAACAAAGGCACCACTCAGGCACCCGACCTGCTCATCAAGATCGCCGGACTGGCCTCCAGCATCGCGATCCTGCTCGTACCGGTCGCCTTCGCGATCGAGCGGCTGATCAAACGCGACGGACTGCGCATCGCGGACGGCGTGCTCGCGGCGGTGCTCGCGCACGGTGTGACACTCGCCACGGACCTGTGGGTCGCCAAGGCCGCACCCGGCTCCATCCAGGAGGCGCTCACCCAGCCCTCCCCGGGCGACATCCACGCCCTGACCGACCCGGTGCACGGCTATCTCGCGCCCGTCATCGCCTATATGACGGCCGTCGGCATGTCGCGGCGACCACGCTGGCGCGCGGTGCTGTGGACCGTCCTGCTGCTCGACGCGTTCTCCATGCTCGTCTCCGGCTACACGACGCCGTTCTCGATCATCCTGACGATCCTCATGGGCTGGACCGTGGCCTACGGGACGCTCTACGCGGTCGGCTCGCCCAACGTCCGGCCCACCGGGCAGACCCTGATGGCGGGCCTCAGACACGTCGGCTTCCGTCCCGTGAGCGCGGCCCGCGAGGAGACCCCGGACAACCCGGAGACCGGCGACCGCGGCCGGCGCTACTTCGTCACCCTCGAGGACGGTCCGCCCCTCGACGTGACGGTCGTCGACCGGGAGCAGCAGGCCCAGGGCTTCTTCTACCGCGCTTACCGCAATCTGACCCTGCGTGGCTTCGCCACCCGCAGCAGCCTGCAGTCGCTGCGCCAGGCCCTGGAGCAGGAGGCCCTCCTCGCCTACGCGGCCATCGCGGCCGGCGCCAACGCCCCCAAGCTGATCGCGACCTCCGAACTCGGCCCGGACGCCGTGATGCTCGTCTACGAGCACACCGGCGGGCGCACGCTCGACTCCCTGGCCGACGACGAGATCACCGACGCCCTGCTGCACGACACCTGGCACCAGGTGCGGGCCCTGCAGTCGCGGCGCATCGCGCACCGCCGGCTGGTGGGCGACGCGATCCTGGTGGATCGTTCCGGCACGGTCATCCTCACAGACCTGCGCGTCGGCGAGATCGCGGCCGGTGAGCTGCTGCTGCGCATGGACGTCTCCCAGCTGCTGGTGACACTCGGCCTGCGGGTGGGCGCCGAGCGCGCGGTCGCCTCCGCGGTGGCCGTGCTCGGCCCGGACGCCGTGGCGGACTGTCTGCCGATGCTGCAGCCCATCGCCCTCAGCCGCACCTCCCGCGCGACCCTGCGCAAGCTGGCCAGGGAACGCGCCCAGCGCGAGCGGGACGCGGTCCTGGAGGCCTCACGACAGGCCAAGCAGGCGCGTCTGGAGGCCGCCGACGACGACACCGGGTCCGTCGAGAAGCCCGACAAGAAGACCGTACGGGCGGAGCTGCGGGCCGAGAAGCGGGCGATCGACGAGGCCATCGACGAGGCGCGCGAAGAGGATCTGCTCACCCAGATCCGGCACCAGGTGCTGCTGATCCGCCCGCAGGCGCCGGTCGAGCCGGCCCGTCTGGAGCGGGTGCGGCCCAAGACGCTGATCAGCTTCATCGCCGGTGCCATCGGCGCGTACTTCCTGCTGACGCAGCTCACCCACATCGAGTTCGGGCCGCTGATCGAGAACGCGCAGTGGGGCTGGGTCGCCGCCGCCGTCGTGTTCTCGGCGGGCAGTTACGTCGCGGCGGCGATGGCGCTGATGGGGTTCGTGCCGGAGCGGGTGCCGTTCCTGCGGGCCGTGGCGGCGCAGGTCGCCGGGTCGTTCGTCAAGATCGTCGCTCCGGCCGCGGTGGGCGGTGTCGCGCTCAACACGCGCTTCCTGCAACGCGCGGGCGTGCGCCCCGGGCTCGCGGTCGCGAGCGTGGGCGCCTCGCAGCTGTTCGGGCTCGGCTGCCACATCCTGATGCTGCTGTCCTTCGGCTATCTGACCGGCACCGAGAAGACCCCGTCGCTGTCGCCGTCCAGGACGGTCATCGCGGGTCTGCTGACGGTGGCGGTGCTCGTCCTGGTGGTCACCTCGGTGCCGTTCCTGCGGAAGTTCGTCGTCACGCGCGTGCGCTCGCTCTTCGCCGGTGTCGTGCCGCGCATGCTGGACGTGCTGCAGCGGCCGCAGAAGCTGGTCACCGGCATCGGCGGCATGCTGCTGCTGACGGCCTGCTTCGTGATGTGCCTGGACGCCTCGATCCGCGCCTTCGGCCAGCAGGGGGCCTCGCTCAGCATCGCCAGCGTCGCCGTGGTCTTCCTCGCCGGAAACGCGCTCGGGTCCGCCGCTCCGACCCCGGGTGGCGTGGGCGCCGTGGAGGCGACTTTGACGGTCGGTCTGATCGCCGTTGGCCTGCCCAAGGAGGTCGCCGCACCGGCCGTGCTGCTGTTCCGGCTGCTGACCCTGTGGCTGCCGGTGCTGCCGGGCTGGCTCGCCTTCAACCAGCTCTCCCGCAAGGGCGCGCTCTAGTACGACGTCGTGTCGTACGACGGCGGTACACGCGCGTACCTCGTACGGCCCGTGTCCCGAGCGCCCCGTCCCGCGCGCCCGCAGGATGGGAGCATGCCGAAGCCTCCCCGCGCGCGTGCCGCTGCCCTGACCGTCACCGCCGTGCTCCTGCCCTCCCTGCTGGCCGGGTGCGGCGGCGGCAGTTCCAAGGACGGGGACCTGTCGGCGCAGAAGCTCAAGTGGAAGGACTGTCCGGCGCCTTCCGCGGCGGAGGGCGGCGGTGACGCCCCGTCGCCGCTGCCGAACGGCGGCACCTGGCAGTGCGCCACCATGAAGGCGCCCCTGGACTGGAGCAAGCCGAAGGGCGACACGATCGGCATCGCGCTGATCCGGGCGAAGGCGAGCGGCGACAGAAGCAGACGCATCGGCTCGCTCGTCTTCAACTTCGGCGGGCCGGGCGGCTCGGGCGTCTCCACGCTGCCCTCCTTCGGGCAGGACTACGCGAAACTGCGCACCCGCTACGACCTGGTCAGCTTCGACCCGCGCGGCGTCGGCCGCAGCGCCCCCGTGAAGTGCGAGGACGACCAGGAACTCGACGCCTACTTCCAGCAGGACGCCACCCCCGACGACACCGCCGAGCAGACGAAGCTCCTGGACAACACCAAGACGTTCAACGCGACCTGCGAGAAGAACTCCAGGAAGATGCTGCCGCAGGTGCGCACCACCGACGCGGCCCGTGACATGGACCTGATGCGGCGGGTCCTCGGCGACGGCAAGCTGTACTACTTCGGCATCTCGTACGGCACCGAACTCGGCGGTGTCTACGCCCACTTGTTCCCCAAGCACGTGGGGCGCGCGGTCTTCGACGCGGTCGTCGACCCCACGCAGAACCCGGAACAGGGCTCGCTCGGACAGGCCAAGGGCTTCCAGCTCGCGCTCGACAACTTCGCCGAGGACTGCGCCTCGAAGGCCGAGGGATGCGCGATCGGCGACAGCGCGCAGGACGTGAAGAACCGTATCGCCAAGCTGCTGAAGGATCTCGACGCGAAGCCGATCCCCGGCATCTTCCCGCGGGAGCTGACCCAGACCGCCGCGACCAACGGCATCGCCCAGGCCCTGTACTCCAAGGACTTCTGGGAGTACCTGACCGAGGGGCTGCAGGAGGCGTACACCGGTGACGGAAAGATCCTCATGGCGCTCTCCGACTCGATGAACGGACGCAGCGAGAACGGCGAGTACAGCAACATCACCGCGGCGAACATCTCCATCAACTGCGCGGACGAGAAGGCCCGCTACACCACCGACTACGTACGGCGGAAGCTGCCCGAGTTCCGGGCCGCCTCGCCGCTGTTCGGCGTTTTCCTCGCCTGGGGCATGGTCAGCTGCACCGACTGGGCCGTGCCGGGCGCCGCCGACCATCCCGATGTGAGCGCGCCCGGCTCGGCGCCGATCCTCGTCGTGGGCAACACCGGCGACCCGGCCACGCCGTACGAGGGCGCGCGCAAGATGGTGGAAGCGCTGGGCAGGGGAGTCGGCGTGGAGCTGACGTACAAGGGACAGGGACACGGCGCCTACGACAGCAAGAACAAGTGCGTCCAGAGCGCGGTGAACGGCTATCTGCTCGACGGGAAGGTCCCGGCCGCCGGAACCGTCTGCTCCTAGCGGCAGACCCCCATTCCGGATAAAAGTGCAGGCCAGAAGGTTATCCACAGGCTGCCACGGGCCGCGGCCGATCTGCCTACTATGGCCTGACCGCCGTTCGCTGCTCGGTGCGGACGGCTTGTGGAGCGGGGGGACCGGACATGGCACGTTTCGTACGGTGGGCGGCGCTGGGGAGCGCCGCCGCACTGCTGGTGGCCGGCTGTGGCGGCGGCTCGTCGTCCGGCAGCGGCAAGAAGGACGTGGGGACCGGTCCGGCCGCCTCGCCGTCGACCGGTTCCTCGGGCACGACCGCCGCGCTGCCCTCCTCACTGACCGGGCAGAAGCTCGCCTGGGGCCGCTGCAAGGCCACCGCGGACTCCCCCGCACCGGGCGGCGACTGGCGGTGCGCGACGCTCAAGGTCCCGCTGGACTGGTCGAAGCCGGACGGCGGGACGATCGGCCTGGCGCTGATCCGCTCCCGGGCGACCGGCGGCGACCGCGTCGGCTCCCTCCTGTTCAACTTCGGCGGCCCCGGCGGCTCGGGCGTCGACTACATGCCGTCGTACGGGGCCACCGTGTCGAAGCTGCACGAGCACTACGACCTGGTCAGCTGGGACCCGCGCGGTGTGGCGTCGAGCGAAGGCGTGCGCTGCCGCAGCGACAAGGCGATCCAGGCCGCCGAGGACATCGACGCCACCCCGGACACCCCCGCCGAGGAGAACGCGTACTTCCAGGACGCCGCCGACTTCGGCAAGGGCTGCCAGAAGGCCGCCGGCAAGCTGCTGGCCCATGTGTCGACGACCGACACCGCGCGCGACATGGACCTGATGCGCCAGGTGCTGGGCGACACGAAGATGCACTACTTCGGCATCTCGTACGGCACCGAACTCGGTGGTGTCTACGCCCACTTGTTCCCCAAGAACGTGGGGCGGCTGATCCTCGACGCCGTCGTCGACCCGACCGCCGACTCCGTGGGCCACGCGGAGAACCAGAGCCGGGGCTTCCAGCGCGCGCTGGACGACTACCTGAAGTCGACCGGCCAGGACCCGAAGCAGGGCACCCAGAAGATCGCGAACCTGGTGAAGCGGCTCGACGCGAAGCCCCTGCCGACGTCCTCCGGCCGGAAGCTGACCCAGACCCTGGCCCTGACCGGCATCGTGCTGCCGCTCTACAGCAAGTCCGGCTGGCCGACCCTGACCAGCGCCCTGGACGCGGCCGAGCGGGGTGACGGCTCGGAGCTGCTGCAACTCGCCGACGGCTACAACGAACGTGACACCTCGGGGCACTACGGCACGACGACCCACTCGCAACGGGTCATATCGTGCCTGGACGACAAGCAGCGGCCGACCGCCGAGGAGACGAAGAAGCTGCTGCCGACCTTCGAGAAGATCTCGCCCGTGTTCGGGGACTTCCTCGGCTGGGACACGGCCGGCTGGTGCCACGACTGGCCGGTGGCCGGGCAGTACGAGACCCCCGAGGTGAGCGCGCCCGGCGCGGCGCCGATCCTGGTGGTCGGCAACACCGGCGATCCGGCGACGCCGTACGAGGGCGCCCGGAAGATGGCCGACGAACTCGGCAAGGGCGTCGGTGTGGAGCTCACCTGGAGGGGCGAGGGACACGGCGCGTACGGGAACGGGAGCGACTGCGTCGACTCGACGGTGAACGCGTATCTGCTGGACGGGACGGTGCCGAAGGACGGGAAGGTCTGCTCCTCCTGACGGCGACGGTCGTCGCCCGGGCAGCGGAAAGGGGCCCGGCACCCGTGGTGCCGAGCCCCTTCCGGAAAGGCCTGTGCCGCCTAGTAGACCGGCTTGCTCGGCTCGATCTGGTTGACCCAGCCGATCACACCGCCGCCGACGTGCACGGCGTCGGAGAAGCCCGCGGCCTTCAGGACCGCGAGGACCTCCGCGCTGCGGACACCCGTCTTGCAGTGCAGGACGATCTTCTTGTCCTGCGGGAGGGTCTCCAGGGCGGTGCCCATGAGGAACTCGTTCTTCGGGATCAGCTTGGCGCCCGGGATGTTGACGATCTCGTACTCGTTGATCTCGCGGACGTCGATGATCTCGATGTTCTCGCCGTCGTCGATCCACTCCTTGAGCTGCTTGGGAGTGATCGTCGAGCCGGCGGCGGCCTCCTGGGCCTCCTCGGAGACGACGCCGCAGAAGGCCTCGTAGTCGATGAGCTCGGTGACGGTGGGGTTCTCGCCGCAGACCGCGCAGTTCGGGTCCTTGCGGACCTTGACCTGGCGGTACTGCATCTCCAGGGCGTCGTAGATCATCAGACGGCCGACCAGGGGCTCACCGGTGCCGGTCAGGACCTTGATGGCCTCGGTGACCTGGATGGAGCCGATGGACGCGCACAGCACACCGAGGACGCCGCCCTCGGCGCAGGAGGGGACCATGCCCGGCGGCGGGGGCTCCGGGTAGAGGCAGCGGTAGCAGGGGCCGTGCTCGGACCAGAAGACGGAGGCCTGGCCGTCGAAACGGTAGATCGAACCCCACACGTACGGCTTGTTCAGCAGCACGCAGGCGTCGTTGACCAGGTAACGGGTCGCGAAGTTGTCGGTGCCGTCGACGATCAGGTCGTACTGGCTGAAGATGTCCATCACGTTCTCGGCCTCGAGCCGCTCTTCGTGGAGGATCACGTTCACGTACGGGTTGATGCCGAGGACGGAGTCGCGGGCGGACTCGGCCTTGGAGCGACCGATGTCGGCCTGGCTGTGGATGATCTGGCGCTGCAGGTTCGACTCGTCGACCTCGTCGAACTCCACGATGCCGAGCGTGCCGACGCCCGCCGCGGCCAGGTACATCAGCGCCGGCGAGCCCAGGCCGCCGGCGCCCACACAGAGCACCTTGGCGTTCTTCAGCCGCTTCTGCCCGTCCATCCCGACGTCGGGGATGATCAGGTGGCGGGAGTACCTGCGGACCTCGTCTACGGTGAGCTCAGAGGCTGGCTCGACCAGGGGTGGCAGCGACACGGGGACTCCGTTGATCGGTCAATCACTACAGTTGTTCTCCCTGTAACACTGCCACGGCCATCTTCATTCCGAGACACCCGTATCGATCCGCGAGACGATCTCGTCCCAGTAGCCGGGCATGGTCTCCCAGGGGTCGCTCCGACCGCCATGGTCCGTGCGGTCGGTGAAGTAGATGGTCGACGCGCCCTGCCAGCGGGCGATCCGAAGCGCTTCGTCGAGGTGCGGACGCGGCACGCCGTGGACGAAGTGGCAGAACCGGTCGGGCGGGTAGTCGGCGGTCCACTCGGCCACCTGCGACCAGCGGTAGTCGCTCCAGGGGCCGCGGAAGGTGACCAGCTGGTCGGCGCTCTCGGCGTAGCCGGGGTACGGGTGGGCGCCGTGGCCGAGGACGATGTGCGCGTCGTCGCGCATCGCGCGCAGCGTGGTGACGGTGCGACGGATCGCCGGGAGCGAGGCGCGTTCGGTCGGACAGCGGTCCAGGAGGAAACCGTCGACCCGGTACCAGTCGATGTAGCGGTGCGCCTTGGAGATCATCTCGGGGAAGGTATGGGCGCCGTGGCCGGCGTCGAGGTGGCCGAGGACCCGGACCCCGGCGTTGCGCAGACGGCCGGCGGCTTCCAGGCAGTGCGGGTCGGGGCGGCTGCCCGGGCCGTCGGCGACATTGAGGACGACCCAGTGCAACGGGGTTCCGGGACGGGTGAGTTCGCCCCACTCGGTGGGGGCGACCAGGGGGTGGGCGTAGCCGGGGATGCCGAAGCCCGTACGGAGTTCGGTGCCGGGAGCGGTTGTCTGTGTACTGGTCAGATACGGCATGCCGCCTCCATCCAGATGTCGGCCAGGGATTCTTCGAGGTTGATCCGGGGGCGCCAGCCGAGGCGGTCGCGTGCGGTGCGGACGTCCGCCTGCTGCCAGCTGCCGCAGCCGTCGGGGTACGGGTATGCGAGGGGGGCCGCGTGGTCCTGGTCGGGGCGCGGGTGGCCGATCGCGGTGCGCAGCGGGTTGTGCGGCCCGTGTGCGCCGAGGGGGCCCGGGCCCGGCGGGCCGTCGAGCTCGTGGAGGGAGCCGCCGTATCCCGCGACACGGGCGAGGGTGGCGGCGGCGTCACGGAGTCGGATGGCGCGGCCGGAGCCGATGTTGATGACGCCTTGGGCTGCGGAGAGGCTGGCGGCGTGGACGGCGCGCGCGACGTCGCGTACGTCGACGAAGTCGCGTTGGGCGCCCAGGCCGGCGAGTTTGAGCTCGCCGTCGCCGGACTGCATGGCTCGGCGCATGGCCTCCGCGAGGCGGCCCAGGGGGGAGCCGGCGGGGGTGCCGGGGCCTGCCGGGGAGAACACGCGCAGGACGACCGCGTCCAGGCCGGAGCCGAGGACCAGCTCGGTCGCGGCGAGCTTGCTCACACCGTACGGGCCGCCGGGGCGGGGGACGGCGTCCTCCGCTGTGGAGGAACCGGGCTGGCTGGGGCCGTACTCGGCGCCGCAGCCGATCTGGACGAGGCGGGCGCCGCAGCCGCTGCGGCGGAGGGCCTCGCAGACGGTGGCGACGGCGACGGTGTTGTGGCGGGTGAGTTCTCGGGCGCCGCCTCGGGTGGCGCCGGCGCAGTTGATGACGACGCCGGGGTGGACGGCGTCGAGGAAGCGGGTGAGGGCGCCGGGGCTGCCGGATGCGAGGTCGAAGCGGACGTCGGCGTCGTCGCCTCGGCCCAAGGCGGTGAGTTGGACGGCGGGGTCGGCCAGGAGGCGGTCTGCCACGAAGCGGCCGAGGTAGCCGTTGGCTCCGATCAGTAGGACTCTCATCGGGGGGCTCCTGGGGTGGGGTTCGGGTTGCGGGTGGGGCTGGGGCTTGGGTTGCGGGTGGGGTTCGGGTTGCCGGTTGGGTTCAGGTTGCGGGTGGGGCTGGGGCTTGGGTTCGGGGTGCGGTTGGAGGGAGGCATCTGGGGTCCTGGTGGGGCATGTGCGGGTTTGTGGGGGCTGGTCGCGCCGTTCCCCGCGCCCCTGGATGCCTGCGGCGCAGCTGCCGGTTCGGTGGGGGCTTGGGTAGCGCCTGCGGTGCGTTGGGGGGCAGGGCCGGGGCGGGGGGGGTCCCGCCCCGGGCGGGCGGGAAGGGGGCGGGGTGGGGGCCCGGGGGGGGGCGCCCCCCGCCCCGGGCGGGCACCCCCCCCCCCCCCCCCCCCCCGCCCCGCCCCGCGGGGGGGCCCGCCCCCCC
>Ga0182008_10000524_pt1 | contig 28770 bp, 26 predicted proteins | sample Sormic07211129_1_FD_120482 | JGI IMG/M metagenome (GOLD analysis project Ga0182008, IMG submission 120482) | Rhizosphere microbial communities from Sorghum bicolor, Mead, Nebraska, USA - 072115-129_1 metaG | ecosystem: Host-associated > Plants > Roots > Rhizosphere | place: USA: Nebraska...
TCTTCATTGACGCTTATATTAACGATAATATTAAATATAGCGAAATAGATAGAAAACCTATGGAATATTTAAAAATTTATGTGTCTGTAAAGAAATTTCCCATTTCGGATTAGCCATTACATAATCAATAATCAATGGGGTAATCTCCTTTGATCTTGACCACTCAGGCTGTAGGTAAAGTTTACAGTTTTCGGAAACTGTTTCAGCATATTTCTCTGCCCATTCAAAGTCACTTTTGTTGAATACAATTACCTTAAGTTCATTGGCAAATGGTGTGATGTCGGGGCGTGGTGCCTTGAATTTCTTTGGAGACAAACAGATCCAGTCCCAATGGCCGGATAGCGAATAAGCACCTGAAGTTTCTATGAAGGTTAGAATTTTTTTCTCCTGTAATTTTGCTGTCAGGTAATCCAGGTTATAGATCAGGGGTTCGCCACCGGTAATTACAACTGCTTTTCCCGGAAAGGTTTCTGCTTTGGCAACAATATCATCTGCTGAAGTTAAGGGGTGCAGTTCTGCATCCCAGCTTTCTTTTACGTCACACCAATGGCAACCTACGTCACAGCCTCCAAGGCGAATAAAGTATGCAGCCTTACCTGTATTAAATCCTTCTCCCTGTATTGTGTAAAATTCTTCCATTAAAGGAAGTAAAGTGCCGTCGCTTGGTATTTGATGTGCCATATAAAGTGTGCAAAGGTAAAAAATCTTTAGCGGAAATTAGATTATATGTATCTTGAACTGTTTTATATGACCTGTATGTGAAATTTGAGCCAATAAAAAGATGTTGAAATGGTATAAGATAGAAATAGAGATTCCGGAAAATGACTTTGTTGAACAAATTCAGGTAAATGGAAAGAAACTGTGTATGATCAGAGACAAGGGCAAATTGTATGTGGTACAGAATACCTGTCCGCATGCAGGTGGTATTTTAAGCGGAGGCTGGTGCAAGAATGGACATCTGGTTTGCCCGATACATCGCTGGGAATATAGTCTTGAAAATGGAAGGGGGGCTGAAGGGCAAGGGGATTATATCCACATCTATCCAACGGAACAAAGAAAAGATGGTACCTATGTAGGTTTGAAGGAAGGCTGGCTGAGCAGCCTGTTCAAAAAAGGATAGGCGAGGGGCCTATCCGTATATTTCTTTTTTAGCTGAGGCTAATGTGTTTTTGAGTAAACCGACAATGGTCATCAGGCCAACACCACCTGGTACGGGGGTAATCCAGGAGGATTTTGGAGCTACGTTTTCAAAATCAACGTCACCATACAGTTTAAAGCCAGATTTTGTTTCTGTTGAAGTTTCGCGGTTGATTCCTACATCGATGATAATGGCACCAGGTTTAACCATATCTGCAGTTACAAAGTTCTTTTTCCCTATGGCTGCCACAATGATGTCTGCCTGCAAAGCCAGTTCTTTTAAATTCGCTGTTTTGCTGTGGGTAAGGGTTACAGTACAGTTTCCCGGATTTGCATTCCTGGCCATCAAGATACTCATTGGGCTTCCTACAATATTGCTTCTGCCTACAACAACACAATGTTTGCCAGTGGTATCAATCTGGTAGGCCTGAAGCATTAACAAAATACCATAAGGTGTAGCCGGAATAAAGCAGGGCAGGTTACGCATCATACGGCCCAAATTTACCGGGTGGAAACCATCAACATCTTTACGGTAGTCGATGGTTTCGGTTACTTTCTCCGGATCAATATGTTTTGGAAGCGGGAGTTGAACAATTAAGCCGTCAACACCAGCGTCCTGATTAATTTGTTCTATTTTCTGCAGCAGTTCTGTTTCTGTAACGGTTACATCGTATCTGATCAGAGAAGACTGGAAGCCTACTTTTTCGCAGTTTTTCATCTTGCTGGCTACATAGGTTTCACTGCCACCATCATTGCCCACTAATATGGCGACCAGGTGTGGCTTTCTACCACTCTGTGCTAAAAAATCTGCTGCTTCGGCAGCTATTTCCTGTTTTATCTTTTCTGATGCGAATTTTCCGTCAAGTAACTGCATGTATAAAAATGTATTTTTTGATTAATCTAATTTTAAAACGGCCATAAATGCGGTTTGAGGAATTTCTACGTTCCCTACCTGACGCATGCGTTTTTTACCTTTTTTCTGTTTTTCAAGGAGTTTCCGTTTACGGGAAATATCACCACCATAACATTTGGCTGTAACATCTTTCCTCATTGCCCTTACGTTCTCACGTGCGATTACCTTGGCACCGATAGAAGCCTGTATGGCAATTTCGAATTGTTGTCTTGGAATAAGCTCTCTTAATTTCTCACAGATCTTTTTACCGAAGTCGTAAGAATTGGAACGGTGGATCAGTGAAGACAGCGCATCTACATGCTCGCCATTTAATAAGATATCCAAACGTACCAGATCCGATTGACGGTAACCTACCTGATGATAATCAAAAGAAGCATATCCTTTGGAAATGGTCTTTAGTTTATCGTAAAAGTCGAACACAATCTCGCCCATTGGCATCTCAAAAACAAGCTCTACGCGGTCTGCAGTGAGATAGGACTGGTTGATGATGACCCCACGTTTTTGAATACAAAGCGACATTACCGGACCTACAAATTCTGCCTTTGTAATAATGTTTGCTTTTATATAAGGTTCCTGAACATATTCCAGTTTACTTGGATCAGGAAGATCTGAAGGGTTATTGACGATGACTTCTTCGCCTCTGGTGGTTTTGGCAATATAAGATACGTTGGGTACTGTAGTGATCACCGTCATATCAAACTCGCGCTCCAGACGCTCCTGGATGATCTCCATGTGGAGCATTCCTAAGAAACCACAACGGAAACCAAAGCCTAAAGCTGCCGAACTTTCCGGCTCAAACACAATAGACGCATCGTTTAGCTGCAGTTTGTGCATGGCCTCACGGAGTTCTTCAAATTCGTCTGTATCTACAGGGTAGATACCTGCAAATACCATTGGTTTTACCTCTTCAAAACCTTGAATGGCATCTTTCGATGGTCTGGCTACGTTGGTAATGGTATCTCCAACTTTTACCTCACGGGCTTCTTTAATCCCTGATATAATATAACCTACATCACCTGTCTTGACCACCTCTTTAGGAAACATATTGAGCTTCAGCACACCAACTTCGTCTGCAAGATATTCCTTGCCAGTATTGATAAACTTTACTTTATCGCCTTTGCGGATTTCTCCGTTTACTACTTTATAATAAGCAATGATTCCACGGAACGAATTGAATACAGAGTCAAAGATCAGGGCCTGTAGTGGTGCTTCAGGCTCACCAACAGGCGCAGGAACACGGTCGATAATGGCTTGCAGGATGTCCATAACACCCAATCCTGTTTTACCGGATGCGGGGATGATTTCTTCCCGTTTACAGCCAATCAGATCAATGATCTGGTCTTTAACCTCTTCTGGCATGGCGCCCGGAAGGTCCATTTTATTCAGGATTGGAATGATCTCCAGATCGTGCTCCAGTGCCAGGTACAAGTTAGATATGGTTTGTGCCTGGATACCTTGTGACGCATCTACAATCAGCAATGCACCTTCACAAGCAGCAATGGAACGGGAAACTTCGTAAGAAAAATCGACGTGTCCGGGTGTGTCAATCAGGTTGAGGACATATTCCTGTCCGTCAACGGTATAATTCATTTGTATAGCGTGACTCTTAATGGTGATCCCACGTTCACGCTCTAAATCCATATTATCCAGAAGCTGCGCTTGTGATTCGCGCTGACTAATGGTCTTAGTATACTCTAATAAACGATCCGCCAAGGTACTCTTACCGTGATCTATATGTGCAATTATGCAGAAATTACGTATATGCTTCATCTTTGCGCAAATATAAGACTTTGATCTGTCATTTTATGCTTTGTGTGCAGATCTGTGATAATGTCTGGCTTACAGGGTTTTATTTGCTTCAAGAATCATGTTTTTTACGGTCTCACTATTGGTTAGCAGGTAAGAATATTCGTCAGAACTGCTGCCCATGGTGGCTTGTTGGTTCTTAAATGCCATTTTGCTGGCAACCGCTGTTCGTGCGGAAGCATGAAATTCAGTGGCACCTGTTTTTTGAATGATTTCTGCTATATTGTTTTCACTGATTCCTGCACCTGGCATAATGCGTATCCTTCCTGCAGCTTTTTTGATGAGTTTCGCCAGTGTTTCCATGCCCTTTAATGCAGAACTTTCTCCACCTGAGGTTAGAATGCGTTCACATCCGGTTTCAATAACATCTTCCAGCGCCTTTTCCAGGTCATTACTCATATCAAAAGCCCTGTGGAAAGTTACTGGAAGGGGCCTGGCGAGGTCCACTAGAACTTTACAGCGTTCTTTATCAATGCTGCCATCTGCATTTAAGATACCGATCACTACACCATCGCAGTTTAATGACTTGCAGACCTGAATGTCTTCCTTCATCAGTTCAAATTCAAGGTCATTGTATAGAAAATCGCCGCCTCTTGGTCTGATAATGGGATAAACCTGCAGGGAAAGCATTTTTTTTGCCAGTAGAATTTGTGCATAACTGGGGGTAGTACCGCCTTCAGGTAGGTTATCGCAAAGTTCTACCCGAATAGCGCCGCCTTCCTGTGCTGCAAGTGCAGAGCGAACAGAATTGGCACAAACTTCCATATTGATCATGTGAGAAGAAAATTTTAGTATTAATAATAGCTTTTTCCTGAAATAAGCAGGTCTTGTTTTTCAGCATTGCATACCGCATAACTAAAGCCCTTCTGAATGGCATAAGCTCCGTATTCTCCTTTTTTATTGATTGCAAGAAAGCCAACTTGTACTTGTTTCGCATTTTCAGGCTTTTTCTTAATAATGCGCATCACAGCTTCTTTACAGGCTTCTTCAGGGCTGAGGCCCTGACGCATCAATTCGACAACCAGAAAGCTGCCTACATTCCGGATTACTTCCTCGCCTACACCGGTTGAAGTCGCACCGCCTACTTCGTTATCTACATATAAGCCGGCACCTATAATAGGACTGTCGCCTACACGGCCATGCATTTTAAAAGCCATGCCGCTGGTTGTACAGCCGCCAGAGATATTTCCTTTGGCATCAATGGCTAGCATGCCAATGGTATCGTGGTTATATTTGCCGCCCGGGCGGTTAGTTCCATTTTCTACATTCATTACCGGGCTATATTTAGCGGTTTTGAGCCATTCTTTCCATGCCTTTTCGGCTTTAGGTGTTAACAGCTTTTCCTTTTTCATGCCCTGTTCAACGGCAAATTGGGTAGCGCCTTCACCAACCAACATGACGTGAGGAGTTCTCTCCATCACCATGCGGGCAACGGAGATGGGGTGGGCTATGTTTTCCATTGCAGCAACCGAGCCACAGTTACCAAATTCATCCATAATGCAGGAGTCAAGTGTAACGTGGCCGTCTCTGTCGGGGGTACCGGTACGACCAACAGTTCCGTTGGTAATATCTAATTCTTCGGGCACACGTGCGCCCGCTTCAATGGCATCCAGCGCACGGCCACCTTTTGAAAGCGTTTTCCAGGCTTCTTTATTGGCATAAACACCGAAATCCCAGGTAGATATCACAATTGGAAATTGTTCTTTACCTGTTTTTTGACGGGGAAGTATTTCTGCAAAACTTTGTTTATCTAATAATAGCAGGGAAGCAGAAGCTGCTCCGGTTTTAATAAATTTTCTACGGTTGAACATATATTGTTTAAGTGGTTATTCCGGAAAGGGTAAAATCATCTGCATCCTGCAGGAAAGGGAAATTTCTTCTTATTTTGACGAGTTCTTCATGGCCAATGCTAAAAGTGTACAGGTCTTCATCTTCAGGTTTGTAATAAACGGTATTGCCTAGCGGATCTATACACATGGAATGGCCACTGTGGTACACTTCTTTTCCATCATGCCCAACCCGGTTCACACCGATCACGTAGCTTTGGTTTTCTATAGCTCTGGCGGGGATAAGTGCTTTCCAGTGCGCAGTTCTTTTATCGGGCCAGCTGGCAACGATTAGAAGAATATCATATTCTGCATTTTTATTGCGGAGCCAAACCGGAAAGCGAAGATCATAACAAGTAGACAAACGAATCTTCCAGCCCTTTAATTCTACAATGACTTTCTTTTCTCCCGGGGTATAATGTTTATTCTCTTCGCCCATACCAAAAAGATGGTGTTTATCATAATATTGATAGCTTCCTTCGGGAAGCATCCATATTAAACGGTTATAATAATGGCCGTTTTCCTTGATAATAATACTACCGGTTACAACGCAATCATATCTTTGTGCAGTGTTTTTCATCCATTCCATGGTTCTTCCATCCATTTCTTCAGCCAGTGCTTCTGCATTCATACTGAAGCCCGTACTGAACATTTCCGGAAGAACGATGAGGTCTGTTTTTTCCTTAACCCCTGAGGATAGTCTTAAAGATAAGTTTTGAAGGTTCTTTTCTATGTTTTCCCAGAAAAGATAGGCCTGGAAAACAGTGATCTTTAAGTTGCTGATGTTCAGGTAATCTGGTTTTTCCATGTTCTAATTAAGTAAAGGAATTAAATTATAAGGTGATTAATCTTTCAACGGCTTTTTCGAGCGTTTCTTGCTTTTTTGCAAAACAAAATCTAAGTACATGGTGGTCTGTGTTGTGCAGATAAAAAGCAGAAACAGGAATACTTGCTACGCTGAAGTCCTTAATTAAACGGATGGCGAGCTCCGTATCCTTTTCATCACTGATCCGGCTGTAGGTTACACACTGGAAATAAGAACCGGAACATGGAAGAAGGTCAAACCTGGTATTTTGAAGCAGCGCGCGAAATTTATCCCGCTTCTCCTGGAAGAAGGACGGAAGACTGTTGTAGACTTCCGCATCTTTAAGATATCGTGCAATAGCGGCCTGCATTGGTGTGTTGACACTGAATACGTTAAATTGATGGATCTTTCTGAATTCCTTGGTAAGCGATTCAGGTGCTACACAATAGCCCGTTTTCCAACCAGTTGCATGTAACAACTTACCGAAAGACGCAACGATGAATGAACGTTCTCTTAATTCCGGATACAAGGCAATGCTAAGATGTTTGCGTCCGTCATAGATCAGGTGTTCATAAACTTCATCACTTAAGATCAGGATATCTGTATTCCTGGTGAGTTTTATGAGTTCCTGTATATCTGTTTCAGATAAAATACTGCCAGTGGGGTTATGCGGACTGTTTAGAATGATCATTTTGGTATTTGCGCTAAAAAGCTTCTTAACCATATTCCAGTCTATTTCGTAATTGGGCGGAGCCATCTGATAAGGCTTCACCAGGCCGCCCAGCATTTTTATAGTGGGTGCATAGGAGTCATAAGCGGGCTCGAAGATGATAACTTCATCGCCAGGATTAATACAGGCTGTCAGGGCTGTAAAGATGGCTTGAGTGCCGCCGGCAGTAATGGTTACCTCCGTATCCGGATGGTAGTTTGCATTATATAAATCATTAACCTTTCGTGCAACCAGTTCTCTTAAAATGGGAAGTCCGGTCATAGGGGCATATTGATTCTGACCGCTTTTCATTGCTTCATTAACGAATTCGATTAATTTTGGGTCACAATCGTAATCTGGGAAACCCTGGGACAGGTTAACGGCCCGGTGTTCTTCGGCCAATTTAGACATGACTGTAAAAATTGTTGTGCCTGTTCCTGGTAATTTTGAATGGATAGATATCATGTACAGCGAAAATAGAAATAATTTTAGGCATTGAACAATGTAAGAACGGTAAAATTTAAAAATCGATGTGCAGAGTTTTCAAAAAAAACAATAATTTCAACCATGACTTTTAAGACAAAGGAAAGTAAACTGTTACTGGTTTTGGGTTCTTTTTTTGTAGCCAATGCTATATTATCTGAATTTATAGGCGTAAAAATTTTTTCGGTAGAGGGAACTTTAGGAATTAAGCAGTTCGATATCAATTTGCTTGGTGTACCAAAATTGTCCTTTAATATGTCGGCCGGTGTGTTGACCTGGCCATTTATATTTATTATGACTGACATCATTAATGAGTATTTCGGGATAAAACAAGTTAGATATCTGTCAATTTTAACGGCTGTCCTTATAGGTTATGCATTTTTTATTGTTGGAGGCGCGATGCTTTTAGATCCCTCTGATTTCTGGATCAACCAAACCATTAATGGAAGGAATGTGAATATGAATGATGCTTTTGCGGGCATATTCGGACAGGGGATGTGGATTATTGTTGGATCTATTGTGGCATTTTTGGTAGGGCAAATGGCAGATGTGATGATCTTTCATAAAATTAAGCAGGTAACCGGGGAAAAGGCTTTATGGCTCAGATCTACAGGATCAACGTTAATTTCTCAGTTGATTGATAGCTTTGTGGTGATTTTTATCGCCTTCTATTTAAACCCTCAATATCATTGGAGCTGGCAGATGGTGGCGGCAATTGGACTGGTAAATTATACCTATAAATTTATTGTGGCTATTCTGATGACACCTGTGCTTTATGTGGTTCATGGCATCATTGATGCTTACCTCGGTAAGGAGCTGGCGCATAAACTCATTAAAATTGCGGGTAGAAATTGAGCTTTCTATTTTTTACCTTTGCGCAGAATTGAAATATTTTAGAGATGAAGTCAGAGATTGTTAAGATCCAGCAAACTATAACGCCCTTAAGAGAAGAAATCATTAACCATAAAGTGTATTCTGTTATTAATGATATAGAAGACCTTAGGGTGTTTATGGAATATCATATTTATGCGGTATGGGATTTTATGTCCCTGCTTAAATCTTTGCAAATTGGTTTGACCTGTACCCGGGTTCCCTGGTTTCCGGTTGGTTCAGCCAATACCAGGTCTTTGATCAATGAGATTGTAGCAGGTGAAGAATCTGATGTCGATGCAAATGGACTGAAGAAAAGCCATTTTGAGCTTTATCTTGAAGCCATGGTGCAATGTGGTGCTGATGTAGCTGAATTTGACCGTTTTGCAAATGCGCTTAAAGGTGGTTTAGTGATGTCTGACGCCTATATTGTAGCAGAAACTCCCGAAGCTGCAAGGCATTTTGTAGATTATACTTTTAGTGTAATTGAGGGAAATAAGGCCCATGAGCAATCCAGTGCTTTCACCTTTGGACGCGAAGATCTGATCCCTAATATGTTCTTTTCCATTATCAACGACCTGAACAAGAAGTTTCCTGAGCAGATTTCGATATTTAAGTATTACCTGGAACGGCACATTGAGGTAGACGGAGACCACCACAGCCATCTGGCACTGGAAATGACTGCCGAGCTTTGCGGGGATGATCAGGAACGCTGGCTGGAAGCAGAAAAAGCTGCCGTAGAATCTTTAAAAAGGAGAATAGGTTTGTGGGATGGTGCTTATGAGCAAATTGTAAAGAATAAAGCTATGACATTGATGTCCGGGAATTAAGAATTATTTTTTCCCCGGAGAGAACGGGGAAAAAACATAAAATAAATTTTATTCTGCTTCTTCGTCTATTACAATTTTGATCTCATGGTCTGAAACTGTGATCAGTCTGTCTTTGTAAAGACCTCCAATCACTTTTTTAAACGCATTTTTGCTCAGTTTAAAGCGATCGTAGATGTCATCGGGTGAACTCTTATCACCTAAATGTATAATACCTCCGCAGGCCTTCAGCTCTTCCAATATGATGTCTTTGTTGTCCAGGATATGCCCGTATCCCATAGGTTGCAGGCTAAGATCTATTTTGCCATCAACCCTTATTTTTTTTACCCAGCCTTTTCTAACTTCTCCTGGATTCAGTTCATCAAACAACTCATTGGTATATAATAAACCAATGTATTTATTGTCTATAATTGCATTGAAGCCGAGATCAGAGCGGTCTACAATCAATAAACTTACTTCATCGCCTTCTTCCAGATCAATGTCTTCTTCTTCAACAAAATTGGTGAGGCGGGAGGAGGCAACCATACGGTCATTATTGTCGTCAAGAAATACATACACTACGTGTTTGTCTCCCTTAAACATAGGTCTTTTTTGTTCCTTTTGAGGTACGTATACATCCTTGTCAATGCCAAGGTCCATAAATACACCGTCTTCTCCTTCATCTACTACAGTTAAATAAGCGAAATCTCCCACACAGGCCAGAGGTCTTTTTGTGGTAGCGAGCAGACGGCCGTCTTTGTGTACATACACAAACACAGAGATATTTTCGCCAGTTTCAGTATTTGGGGGAACCTGATTATAAGGCAGTAAAACCTCTTTATCTCCGTCGGTTAAAATTAGTCCGTTTTCGGTTTTATTGATGATCCTTAAATCGTTGTATTGTCCAATTGATATCATTTTGTTTCTTGTTAAGCCATCTTCTTCAATGACTGGTATAATATAATAAAGCAAAGGTAATAAACTAAAGGCCCTTTATACGCTTATCAAAAACAAAAGATTTGGAATCGAGTAGTTTGATGAGTTTGAAATCGGTGTGCAGAGGGTTCAGCAAATAATTGTATTCTCCGTCAATAATAGATGAACAGACCTTCAGGACAGGGGAACGGCCTTTTTTTATCCAGTCTTCACCTAAGGCCTGAGTTAAAGGCATATGCTCAAAATCAGTCCAGTTGACTGGCAAAGCATCGTACTTTACATCGAGAATAAGAAGGTCATCTGGAATTTCGATGGTCATCACCCTGAAATTTGAATTTAATCCAAGCTGGTTTCTGTGTACAACATTTTCTAAACAAGCAAGGGAGATAGAGCCGGATGTATAAATCATATCCGTTTCATTGGGATTCCATCTTGCAGCTCGCCCTGAAGCGGCAAGGGCAGTGGCATATTTAGCCAATGTAATCCGGTAAACACGCATGTCAGGCTAAATCACCAAACTCAATTCTGATCAGTTCTTCTTCAATCAGGCTTATCCCCGTAATGGTATCCATCAAGTCAAAAGGGACCTGGTTGCCAAGGCCGTAAGAAGGCATATTGAGCCACTGATGAAAAGCCTGTCCGGAACCAAAAACCTCCATGCCCTTATCAAACAAGGCAAAAGACTTTAATAGCTTTTCGCTTAAAGCTGCATCCAGCTTTAAATCATTGGTGGCATAATTCTGAATGGTCTTAACCGTAGTTTTAAAAGTTTCCTGGAATTCTTCTTTTGAAAAACCAGATATAGAAATAAAATCCAATGCTGCTTTTGCCGACAAGCCTTTTTTTGAATTGGTGAGCAGGCTGATTTGGTTCAGATAATAGGGCTGATAGGTTCCCATAACTTCATGAACACTATTTACAGTGTTTTCAGAGTTGTTTTTATAAGATTTTGCTGTTTTCTTTGCCATGGCTGCTCCATTTCCTTTAACTGGAATAAAGGTACGGAAAAATTTCCTTTTTTATTGGAAATTTTTCCGTTAGAGGGATTAGCTATCCTGCACAGCGTCGTTCAGGTCATCTGACGCCCTTTTAACTTCCGATTTAGCTTTATCTGCTACATCTTCTGCTTTCGTCTTTACTTTGCTAACGATTTCGTCTTTTGCATCTGAAGCTTCATCGAGTTCATGGCTAAATCTTCCTTTTATACTATGTAACTTGTCTTTTACAGTTTCAGCTAAATCACCTGCTTTATCAGAAATCTTTCCTCTGGTATTTTCGCCGCTTTCAGGAGCGAATAATATTCCTACCACAGCTCCAACAGCAAGCCCGGCCAGTAGCGCCACAATCGGCATTGATGAATCTGTTTTACGTGAGGCGCAGTCTGATAATAGTTTCTTGAATTTCATAGTTCATTGTTTTTGTATAAAACACACTAAGGCTGATAGTGTTTTAAGAAAATTAAAAATTACCTTTGCACAACCCATTCCCATTGATGATTACAAAAAATAAACACCGGATCTTCTTAAGTCTTTTTTTCTTTATTTCAGGTTTTACCTTTGCTACCTGGGCTTCCAGGATTCCCACTATTAAAAGTACCTTTAACTTTAACGAAGCAGAACTTGGTTCAGCTTTGCTCGCCTTGCCCATAGGTTCTTTGCTAGGATTGCCTATTTCAGGCTGGCTGGTTTCCCGGTTCAACAGCAGGATCCCATTGGCATTTGGATATGGTTTAAATACTATAGCATTAGCCTTAATTGGTTTTGCACCTAATACGCTAAGTTTGATAGCAGCCATGGTGATGTTTGCTTTTACGACCAGAATTTTCAATATCTCGGTAAATACACAGGCAATTGCACTTCAGAAACAATTTGACCAAAAAATAATTGGATCCTTTCACGGATTCTGGAGTACTGGTGGTATTGCGGGAATAGCATTTTCTACTTTTTTACTTGCATTGAATGTAAGTTTGCAACTTCATTTTATGATTGTGGGAGCAATAGCTTTAGCCGTAACCTGTTACTCCTATCGCTTTTTATTACGAAATGACAGGGCAAAGAGTGGTAATAAACTGGTTATCAGTAAGCCCGATCCTTATATATTATATCTTGGATTGGTGGTTTTCTTTGCTGCTATTTGTGAAGGTGGTATGTTTGACTGGAGCGGTATTTATTTTCAGGAGGTGATTAAAGTGAAGATCTTTACTTATGGTTACCTGATCTTTATGACTTTTATGGCCATGTCGAGATTTGCATCAGATCTGATCATTGTACGCATCGGTATGCCTGCAACTTATATTATGAGTGCTGTATGTATTGTATGTGGTATTTCCATGGCCATTGTTTTTCCTCATTTCTGGACAGCAATGGCTGGCTTTTCGCTGGTAGGATTTGGTACCGCAGCTGTTGTACCCATGTCTTACGCGCTTGCAGGCGCCTCCAGAAAATACTCTCCGGGGATGGCGATCTCTATCATCACGACCTATACCATTACAGGAATGTTACTGGGGCCACCGATGATTGGATATCTTGCCCATGCTTTTAATTTAAGAGTGTCCTTTATTATTTTTGGTCTTTGCGGTTTAATGCTTGCTCCAATTTCTCAACTGTTTTTTAAATACAAGAATTCCTTGGAGAAATCAGATTCATAGGTTTAAATCATTATCTTCAGTTTGTTATCTTTAAAAAGATGTGTTTTTGTTTATAATTCATGACATGTATTATAAACAAAAATGAAGCAATAGTGCATTTTGGTCGCAGAATTGCTAGCTGGAAGCTATATTATTTAACGTTTGATCCGTACCCTATGCCACGCTGGACAAAAATCTTACTCAAAACATTAGGCGTAATTGTCGCTTTAATTGTCGTGATCTTCGCTGCCCTGGGATTTTATGTGAATTCTCATAAGAAAGAATTGCTGTCATCCATCACCAAAAAATTGAATGAAAATTTAAATGGCACCTTGACAGTGGGTGATATGGACCCGACTTTTTTTAGCGGTTTTCCAGGAATTTCGCTTACACTAAAAAATGTGGTGATGAAGGATCAGCAATGGAATAGTCATAAGCATACTTTGCTGGATGCAAAAAGATTCAATGTAGCAGTCAATGTGATGGCTTTATTAAAAGGTACCATAGAGATTAAAAAGGTCAGTATCAATGATGCTGCGGTTTATCTTTATACAGACAGTACTGGTTACAGCAATACATCTATATTTAAAAAGAAGAAAACAGAAGAGCCTAAAAAAGACAATAATGAGTCTTCGACTGAGATTAGAAAATTTGCACTTAACAGGGTAAGTTTTGTCCTTGACAATCAAAAAGGGAATAAATTGTTTCAATTTGATGTTGACGATCTGGATGGTAATATGGATTACCCTGATTCTGGCTGGAATGCCAGCCTGAAGTTGAAGACTTTGGTGAAAAGCCTTGCATTTAATACCCAAAAGGGTTCATTTATTAAAGACCGTCTTTTGGAAGGGCCTTTTGCTATTCACTATGATAAGAAACGAGAGCAGATCGTGGTTGCACCCAACAGGTTAAAGATTGGAGAAGAGGATTTTATCATTGGTGCTAAATTTGATGTAGGAGAGGGCCCTGCTAATTTTACCATCAACATTGAAGCTCCGGCCATTCTATGGAAGAATGCATCGGCACTTCTTACACCCAATATCAGTAAAAAACTAAACATGTTCAACCTGGGATCTCCAATACATGTAACTTGCGATCTTATTGGTGATATGGGAGCTGGAGGAGATCCCAATATCCGTGTAAAAGCACGTGTCAGAAAGAACATACTGACCATCCCTGGTGCGGAAATCCAGAACTGTAATTTTGATGGCGTCTATACCAATAACCATGTTCGCGACCGAGGGTTTAACGATGCAAATTCTTCTGTTATCCTGTATCGTTTTGCTGGAGACTATGCTGGCATGCCTTTCAGTATAGATACGGCGGCAATTGTTAATTTTGAAAGGCCCGTAGCAAAAGGCGTCTTTAAATCCAGCTTTGATATTACAAAGATGAATAATGTGATAGCGGGCAACTTACTGAAATTCAAAAAGGGCACTGCTCATGTTACTTTAGCTTTTAAAGCAGATGTAGTTAATTTTCAACTCACTAAGCCCTATGTTCAGGGCCTTGTGGATATTAAAAATGCAGATGTAGATTATGTGCCAAGAAAAATTAACTTTAAGAATACAGCCATTTCTCTAAATTTCACAGAAAAAGATCTCTTTATCCGCAATATCCGACTGCAGAGTGGCAAGAGTATCGTAAATATGGAAGGCTCAATACAAAACTTTCTAAACCTGTATTATAATGACCCCGAAAAGATCGTTCTAAACTGGGAGATCCGAAGCCCTCAGTTGTATATAGGGGAGTTTCTGGGCTTTCTGAGCACAAGGAAACCTGTGTCTGTTAAAAGAAATAGATCTTCAAAAACCAGTTTTTCAGATAATTTAAACGCCCTGTTTGATCAAAGCAAAGTGAACATGAATGTTGTTATAGATAAACTATACTATCTGAAATTTATGGCTACAGGTGCCAAAGCACATCTGGCCCTTTCTGAATCTGGAATGACGATTAAAAATGCAATTGTAAAGCATGCCGGAGGATCATTGGCTGTTAATGGCACGCTCTATCAGAAGAATGGTCATAACCGCTTTGCTGTAAATGCGGCAGTGAGTAATGTAGATATTAAAAACTTCTTTTATTCTTTCAATAACTTTGGATTAACTTCTCTGACCTCCAGGAACCTCAGGGGGTATCTGTTTTCTAAAGCTAAAATTACCGGAGCGATTACCGACCAGGGCGGTATTCAGAAAAATTCTATTGATGGGAACATTGTTTTTGATCTGAAAAAGGGGGCTCTGCTTAACTTTGAACCAATTACGAGTGTAGGCAAGTTTGCTTTTCCGCTGAGAGACCTGAACAATATCACTTTCAGTAATCTGAACGGGAACTTCGATCTGAATGGAGAAAAAATAAAGATTAATCCGATGTTGATCAGTTCGAGTGTTCTCAATATGAATGTGGCTGGGGTGTATTCTCTGGGTAGCGGAACCAATATTGCGCTTGATGTGCCATTGAGAAATCCTAAAAAAGATACAGAACTTGCTACCTCAGAGCGTAAGGAGAAAAGAATGCGTGGAATTGTACTGCATATTCTTGCAACAGACGGAGAAAATGGAAAGATCAAGTTCAAATGGAATAAAAATCATGACTAGCCAATATCGCTGAATCATAAGCCAATATATCAGCACGTTAGAGCCCCGGAGTTACTTAACTTAAGTTCTCAATTAACCCTAAAATTACTCTTATGAGAAAAGTTAAATTAGCATCTTTAGCGCTTTGTGCAGTGATCACTGCAATCTGTGGTTGTAAAAAAAATCAGGATCCAACGGGGAGCTCTCCGGAGCTTTTGAGTTCTGGCAGCACATTAAACACCGTCCAGCCATTTTCTGTTCTGTTTAACGGAGATGCATCGAATGGCTCTGCCAATGTTTGGAAGGACATTAACATTGAGGGCACCGGAACTGTTACTACAGTAAATGACGAAACCAACACACTGACATGGAAATTTCTGAAACCTGCGAACAGCCACCGTACGGAAGGCCATGGCGCAAAGAATTACCAGGCGTCAGAGGGAGATTTGATTTATATCGGCTGGACAAGTAAGATCTATATGCCGCAAAATCTAAAGACAGAAGCCATTTTTCAATGGAAATCTTACCCCACAGACGGGGCTTTGCAAAACCATCCCATCATGCTCAGAACCAAAAATGGTGCTCTGGAACTACAGCATTTTGATGACAATCATGTAGCTACCGTTCCTTGGTCTACAACACTTTCGACCAATACCTGGCTAACTTTTGTGATTGGCATGAAAGTATCACGCAATCCCTCGGTTGGTTATATTGAATTTTGGTATAATGGCGTCAAGCAAACGCTATCCAATAATGCACAGCGTTTGTACTGTCGTACCCTGGATGTGAATATTTGCGATCCTAAATGGGGAGTATATGGGGGAGATACAGATCAGGTTTCCCATTTCGTAAAAAAAATACGAATTGCAAATACGTACCAGGAGGCTGCTCAATAAGCCGTACATAAAAATAATGCCGGGCCATGCCCAAATGGTCCGGCATTGCAATAGCATGAATAAACAGTACCTCTTTTAAAAGATTGATATTATTTTTTGGTTATTTAAATTAAACTTTTATTTTTGCCATTCATCTGATGATATGACGACAATAATTACCAAGAAATCACTGGCCGACGAAGTCGCTGCGAGATTACAGGAACAAGTTTCACTTGGGCATTATAAAGTTAATGATAAGCTCCCAATTGAGCCGGAGCTGATGAAACGCTTTGGTGTAGGAAGATCGACCATCAGGGAGGCCATAAAAATTCTTGTCAATTCAGGATTACTGCGTGTCCAGCAGGGACTCGGCACTTTTGTAGAACCATTTACCGGTAGCCGGGAACCAATGGATCAGCGGTTAAAACGGGCTGATATACACGATTTGAATGAAGTAAGGCAGCTGCTCGAAATGAAAATCGCAGAAAAGGCAGCAGTAAGCCGCACAGACGCTGATATTTTAGCGATGAAACAACACCTGGCAAAAAGGAAACAATATGCCAAAGATGGTTTATTAAAGGAATGCATCGAGGCGGATATCGATTTTCATACTGCATTGGCAGAAGCCTCTAAAAACGAAGTTCTGGCAGACTTGTATAAATCTGCATCTGTACATGTAAAAAAATGGTTTTTCGAGATTTACAAAGACACAGAAATATTCACTCTTAGTCAGCCATCTCACGAGCAACTTTTAAAATACATCATTGCAGGTGATAGTAAAAAGGCCTGGAATACTTCTGCAAAAATAATTGGCCAAATTATATAGTTTTTTTACCCTTAATCATCAGATGATCTGATTTATTTTAATTATGAAACCTCTTACTCCACAAGCTACAACAATTGACACGAAAGACCTGGTTCAAAAGACAGTATTCTCCGTTCTTTTTACCATTAGTTTTACTCATCTGCTGAATGACATGATGCAATCGGTCATACCAGCTATTTATCCTCTGATCAAACAAAACTTCAAATTATCCTTTACCCAAATCGGGATGATTACCTTTACTTTTCAACTTACTGCCTCTTTGCTGCAGCCCTTTGTTGGATTTTATACAGATAAAAAACCTCGCCCGTATTCTCTTGCTATTGCTATGGCCTTTACCTTAGCTGGTTTGGTACTGCTGTCTACTGCAAGTAGCTTTTTAAGTTTGCTGATCTCAGTCAGCATGATTGGTATTGGTTCATCTATATTTCATCCTGAGTCTTCCAGAGTAGCCCACCTGGCTTCGGGAGGGAAGAAGGGATTGGCTCAATCTATTTTTCAACTGGGCGGAAATGCAGGAAGTGCTATTGGTCCCTTGCTTGCTGCATGGATTGTGATTCCCCATGGCCAGTCTTATGTAATCTGGTTTGCCCTGGCGGCCATTCTGGGAATGATGATTTTAACCCGAATTGGTAAATGGTACAAGGAACATTTATATCTGAAGAAAAAAGCAGCTGTGCATACTGCAGAACCTGCAGGGCCGGCATTGTCTAAAAGAAGGATATTGGTTTCATTGTCTATTCTGCTGGTACTGATCTTTTCAAAGTATTTCTATATGGCCAGTATGACCAGCTATTTTACGTTTTACCTAATTGATAAATTTCATGTTTCTGTACAGCAATCACAAATGTACCTTTTCGTATTTTTAGCTGCAGTGGCTGCAGGAACAATGATTGGTGGCCCTCTCGGAGATCGTTTTGGTAGAAAATACATCATCTGGATCTCTATTTTAGGAGCTGCACCTTTTACCTTGCTATTGCCTTTTGCCAGTTTGTTCTGGACAGGTATACTTGCAGTGATTATAGGTGTCATCATTTCTTCTGCATTTTCTGCCATATTGGTTTATGCAACAGATCTGGTACCTGGTAAAGTAGGCATGATTGCAGGTTTATTCTTTGGCTTTGCCTTTGGAATGGGGGGTGTAGGCTCTGCATTCTTAGGCTGGATGGCCGATAAGACGAGTATTGAGTATATATTTAAAATCTGTGCATTTCTACCCCTGATCGGCATCATTACCGGCTTCCTGCCGAATATAGAGCACAGGGTAAAATCACAAAAATAGATAGAGACAAGGTTATACCATGCTTTGGGATGGGTATTGGATAATCCGCCCTTTCTGCGCCGTTTGTTCGGTAAAAGTACCTGTTTACCTAAGTTACGGCGCAGAAAGGGCGGAAAAGCAACGAACCAGGACGAAGCCAGGTGGTACCTTGTCTGGTCCTGATATTAGTTTTTTTATGCGTGTACTTGTGGTTTAAAAGGATATTTTTTTTAGATCAATCTATTCCTTAGATTTAGTTTCTAAATCAATCCGAAATGAAGAAAATCATGTATATCTTGCTGTGTACAGGTGCATTTGCTGCCTGCACACAACAGAACCAAAACGGTAAGGGTGGGGAGAACAAGAATTTTTCCAAGCTTTGCGATCAATATTACGAAGAGGGTTTGAAGCTATTTCCCCTTAATGCAACTTATGCAGGCGACGATAGGTACAATGATCTGCTGCCTAACGATGGCTCGGTGCAGTTTATTAATGAAACCAAAGACTTTTATACTAAATATCTGGACAGCCTGAAAGGATACGACCGCCAAAAACTGAATGAAAATGACAGGCTTTCCTATGATGTTTTAAAAGACCAGTTGCAGGTAAGCTTGGATGGTTTGAAGTACCACTTTGAATACCTGCCATTTAACCAGATGTTTGCGCTACCGCTTACTTTCGGACAGCTTGGATCAGGTACTGGTGCTCAGCCCTTTAAAACGGTTAAGGATTATGACAACTGGCTGAAACGGATCTCCGCATTCTCTCTGTGGGCAGATACGGCCATTGGTAATTTTAAAAAAGGAATACAGACCGGAATAGTTCTTCCAAAAGCATTGGTGGTCAAAATGTATCCCCAAATGTACAGCATGATCGTCAGCGATCCGAAGAAAAGTCTTTTCTATGGCCCGGTTACCAATTTTCCAAAAAATTTTTCAGATGCAGACAAAAAACGACTCACTGATTCTTATAGCAAAGCCATTTTAAATGAAATTGTTCCTTCTTATAAAAAGATGGGTGATTTTCTGAAGAATGAGTATCTTCCCAAGGCAAGAACAACTTCCGGTCTATCTGCTTTGCCTGGTGGCAAGGCGATGTATACCTACCTGGTCAGACAGCAAACCACTACGACTAAATCGCCGGAAGAAATTTATCAGACAGGCTTGAAAGAAGTGGCAAGGATTAAAAATCAAATGGACAGCATCAGGAATAAAGTTGGATTTAAGGGAGATCTGCACGCTTTTTTCGAATACATGAGAAACGACCCTAAATTTATGCCCTACAAAACACCTAAACAGGTATTGGACGCTTTTGAGGATATCCACAAACGTATGGAGCCAAATTTAAAAAAGATGTTTAACCATGTTCCCAAGACACCTTTTGAGATCAGACAAACTGAAGCCTTTAGAGCCGCTTCCGCAAGTGCGGAATACAATCAGGGCTCCGCAGATGGAAAAAGACCAGGTATTTTTTATGTACCGATCCTGGATGCTACTAAGTTTAACATCACCTCCGGGATGGAGTCTTTATTTTTACATGAGGCCATTCCAGGACATCATTATCAAATCTCTTTAACCCAGGAGAACACCAGTTTACCCAAATTTCGCAGGTTTGGAATGCATAATGCTTATGTAGAAGGGTGGGCCCTGTATTGCGAGTCTTTGGGTAAAGAACTCGGATTGTATGCCGATCCATACCAGCATATGGGGGCTTTAGGCGATGAAATGCACCGTGCTATTCGTTTAGTGGTTGATGTGGCCATTCACACGAAAAATATGACCAGGGAACAGGCCATTAAGTACATGATGGATAATGAAGCCATTAACGAACAAGGTGCAACTGCAGAAATTGAGCGGTATATGGGCATACCGGCGCAAGCTTTAGGCTATAAAATCGGTGCGATGAAAATCCGTGAACTGCGCAACAGATATGAAAAAGAACTTGGCGCAAAGTTTAACCTGGCCGAGTTCCATAACCAGGTACTGAAAGACGGTTCATTACCGTTGAGCGTATTTGAAAATAAAATGGATACCTGGGCCAAAACACAACAATAAGCTTTCTTTATATACAAATATTGCGGTCATCCCGGCTTTCCGGAGATGACCGTTTTTATTTAAAAATCTGCAGTTAACTTTTTCTTAATCAGGAGGAACATCAGAGTTAAAATGATAAGCCTATACTTGGGCTGTAAACTCATAGCGCAACTCATGCAAAAAAAAGTTCATGTTGTAGAAGACGACGAAGATATCAGGTTCATTATTGAATTTACCTTGCAGGATGCAGGTTATGATGTTAGTGTTTCTGCATCTGCTTATGACTTTAAGAAACATATGATACATCACCATCCGGATCTTATTTTGATGGACATCCGGTTGCCTGACGGGGATGGACTACAACTCTGTAAAAATCTAAAACAGGAAACGGGTACGCATGAAGTACCTGTTATCCTGATGTCAGCTCATTTTCCACAGCATGAAATGATTGACCAGTACTTCGCCAATGACTTTTTAAGTAAACCATTTGAGTTAAAAACCTTATTAAAGAGGATAGAAGATCATATTTAGTGGATTTTTTATTCGTATTAAATATCTCTATATGAGCATTTTACAGACTAAATGTAGTTTTATAGAAAAATTAATTCTACTATTTTAGTAGAATTAATTGTTTTTTCAGATTTCATTTCTATCTTTGACATTAATTACTAAAAATAACGCAGTCATATCTGATATGAAAACAACAATTAGAATCTATTTTTCCATGCATGACCACCCTAACAGGTGCGTGGAAAACTATTGTTGTTGCAGGTGTTGTATGTGTTAAGTATACATTTTTTTAAGGGTCAAAATTTAAATTTTACGGAATAAAAAGAAGCTGCACGAACCAACAGCTATTGATTTGGGATGTCCTGATGTCCCCCGGCATTTAGTAACCGGAATATTATGGTGGTCATTTATTCGGGCTTACTGTAATAAAGGGGGATATCGGGACTGAACAAATACCACCTCTAATTAATCACCACCATTAATTAGTTGATTTATAAGAAGAATGGAGAGGCAATCTTCAAGATACTTCTGGCAAATTCTCAACAATGGGAAAATTGCTAAAACTGAGCTATCAAATAGCGTATAAATTAACATGTAATAATTAAGATGATGAAAATTAAAACCTATCCAACCGCAACTAAACTATTCGCAGCCGTATTACTACTGGGTGGTCATACCTTTGCTGCCGGACTTAAACCTTTTCCTAAAGAAGGCATCTGGCGGGGCGAATTCAATGTCAGTGAATCGAAAGTTCCTTTTAACTTCGAATTTAAGGGTAAAGATCCCAAACACGCCGTATTAACACTTCTGAACGGCAGCAGGAGAGATGATTTTCACGTAGAACGAAGAGGAGCAGATTCGATCTACGTTAAAATGAACACCTATGATGCAGCGCTGGTTGCTAAAATTGAGGATAATGGCACGCTGACCGGAGAATACCGGAGTCTGGTTCCCGGGTTTAGAGGCAATTCGCTTCCTTTTGTAGCAGAACCCGGAAAAAGCTACCGTTTTGTAGAACCTGGAAAGGATGTTAAACCTGCTCACGACATCTCAGGTAAGTGGGAGATCAAAACCTACACTAAAGAAGCGGTACCTGCCTCTATTGCCTTATTAAAACAAACTGGTAATAAACTTACTGGCGTAATTATGACCGTAGTTGGTGATACCCGGGAGTTGGAGGGCACCGTTCAAGGTAACGAATTTCAATTGTCCGGCTTTACAGGTCCAAGTCCTTTCATCATTAAAGGAACCATTAACGACGATAACAGTATTAGTGGTGAGCAGGGTTTCGGAATCTATAAGAACCTGAAGTTTGATGGCATTAAAAATGATAAAGCCGAACTTCCGGATCCTTACAAACTCACTTTCCTTAAGGAAGGGTATAAAAAACTGGATTTTACTTTCCCGGATCTTAACGGTAAACAGGTTTCACTAAGCGACGATAAGTATAAAGGTAAAGTGGTGATCATAGAGACCATTGGTACCTGGTGCCCGAACTGCACAGATCAAACTGTATTCCTTTCACCATGGTTTAAAGAAAATCAAAAAAGAGGCGTAGAAGCGATTGCAATAGGATTTGAGCAAAAAGATGATCTGGATTATGCTAAATATACACTGGGTAAACTCAGAGATAAATATGATATCCAGTATGACATTCTGTTTGGGGGCATAGCCGATAAAAAGGTAGTTGCTGAAAAACTGCCGGCACTCAATAAATTCATTGCTTTTCCAACTACCATTATTATTGATCGTAAAGGAGAGGTTAGAGAAATCTATACCGGCTATACAGGAACCGTAACCGGAAAGTATTTTGAAGATTATAAAGCGAAATTCAATAAAGTACTCGACGAACTGATTGCAGAACCTGTTCCTTCAGTAACGGCTTCTGCTTCAGCTGCTGCCGCAGGAAAATAAATAAACCTAATCAAACCAAAAAATATGAAAACAAGAATTATAGGACTATTGTCCCTCGGTCTGGTCACATTGGCTACACCTGCCACTTATGCCGATGACCATGCACCTTTTATTAAACAAGGCATTTGGCGCGGTGTCTTCAGGATTAGTGAGAACGAAGTACCTTTCAACTTTGAGTTGAAAGGTAAAGATCCGGAGCACGCCGTTTTTACCTTAATCAATGGAACCCGCCGGGACGATTTCCATGTAGAAAGATTAGGCAAAGACTCTTTGTTTATTAAAATGAATACTTATGATGCCGCACTGGTTGCTAAAATAGAGTCTGATGGCAGAATCAGCGGTGAATATCGCAGTTTGGTTCCGGGTCTTCGGGGCAACTCACTACCTTTTACGGCTGAGGAAGGCAAATCCTACCGTTTTGTAGAACCGGGAAAGGACATTGCACCAGCAGCAGATCTTACAGGCAAATGGGAATTTAAAGGTTTCTCTAAAGAGGCCGTGCCAAATAAGGTGGCAATTTTGAAACAAACCGGTAATAAACTCACTGGCGTCATCATGCAGGTTACTGGTGACAGCCGGGAACTGGAAGGTACTGTACAAGGTAATGAATTTGTATTATCCGGTTTTACCGGTCCAAGTCCTAAAATCTACAAAGGACACATCAACGAAGATGGAACGATTTCAGGAGAGATTAGCCAGGGAATTTACGACAACCTGAAATTTACAGGAGTTAAAGATGCTAAGGCCGAACTTCCAGATCCTTATCAGCTTACACACCTGAAAGAAGGCGTTAAAAAAATAGACTTTACTTTCCCGGATCTTAACGGAAAGCCAGTATCCCTTAGGGATCAGAAATATAAGGGTAAAGTAGTTATCGTGGAACTGGTAGGAACCTGGTGTCCAAACTGCACAGACCAGACTGTTTTTCTTGCTCCATGGTTCGATAAGAATAAAGATCGTGGTGTAGAAGCCATTGCCATCGGATTTGAACAAAAAGATGACCTTGAATATGGAAAATATGTTCTGGGTAAACTCCGTGATAAATACAAAATCAAGTATGACATTCTTTTTGGAGGTCTTGCCGACAAAAGACTGGTTGCCGATAAACTTCCGGCTTTGAATAAATTCATTGCCTACCCAACTACCATTATTATTGACCGTAAAGGAGAAGTCAGGGAAATTTATACGGGCTTTACAGGTCAGGTAACCGGAAAATACTATGAGGAGTATGCTGCAAAGTTTAACAAAGTTTTAAATGAACTCATTGCCGAACCTGTGCCAGATGCTGATTACTTTAATGCACAATCTAAATAATATAAATACAGACCACAATTTTATGAAATCAACAAACCTTAAAAACCTCGCAGTTCTACTGCTTGCAGGTAGTATTTACGCCTTTGCACCTTTCAAAACAGTTTCCTACAAAGTAGACAGCCAGAGCAGCAAACTCAACTGGCAGGCAAAAAAAGCAACCGGTGCACATAGTGGAACTATAGCTGTCAGTTCTGGAACATTGAATGTAGAAAATAATGTCTTAAAAGGAGGCAGTTTTGAAATCGACACCAAATCCATTACGGTTACTGATGTAACCGATGCGGAAACCAATGGTAAACTCCTTGGCCATTTGAAAAGTGATGATTTCTTTGGGGTTGAAAAATATCCGAAAGCCAATTTTGTCATCACTTCGGCAAAGCCCTTGGCTGGCGGTCAATATGACATCAAAGGAAAGCTCACCATCAAAGGTGTAACCAATGAGGTTTCATTCCCAGCCACGGTCAGAGTAGATAACGCAAAACTGACGGCGAACGCAAAGATCACTGTAGACCGTAGTAAGTATGGAATCAAGTTCAGGTCAAAAAGTTTCTTCGAAAACCTGGGCGATAAACTGATCTATGATGATTTCGATCTGAATGTCGCACTGGTGGCCAATAAGTAACTAAATCGTATAAAGAAGCTGTCCAATGGGCAGCTTCCTTGTTAAAATCTGAGATGAAAGGAAATAAAATAAAAATCTTTACTGTTTTAAGTTTGCTGGTCTTCACCATGACAGTTGGTTTTCAGGCAGACGATCCCGCTGAAATTAACAGCAGAGAAAGATTAGGAGAGAAATTGTTTTTTGACCCTATACTTTCCAAAGATCAGAGCATTAGCTGTGCGTCCTGCCATAAACCAGAATTTGCTTTTGCAGATACCTCTGCTGTAAGCCTGGGTGTCGGAGGTACAAAGGGGGCCAGGAATACGCCCACAGTAACCAACCTGTCCGGACGTTCCCATCTGTTTTGGGATGGTAGATCAGCATCGCTGGAAGATCAGGCGCTGCAGCCAATCATTAATCCTGTTGAAATGAACCTTTCTGCTCAAGAGGCTCTGGAAAGGCTCAACAGCAGCAAACTCTATGTAGAATTATTTAAAAAAGTATTCAATTCCCTTCCAACCGAAAAAAATATGTTGCAGGCAATTGCTGCCTATGAACGCACTCTGGAAACCTCTAACAGCCCATATGACAGATACATTAACGGCGATGACCATGCCATTTCTCCGGCAGCCATCCGCGGGCGGATGCTGTTTATCGGAAAAGCCAACTGCAATACCTGCCATTCAGGAGAAGATTTTACAGCCGATCGTTTTAAAAGTATTGGCTTGTTCAATGGCAAAGAGCTCAATGATGCCGGAAGATATGAGGTTACTAAAAATACAGAACACATAGGGGAGTTTAAAATACCAGGCCTCAGAAATGTAGGTGTAACTGCACCATATATGCATAATGGTATGTTTAAGACCCTGAAAGAGGTGATCAATTATTACAACGCACCAGACGATGTGGTCAAAAATGGTAAAAACAGAGACCTTGCCTTAAGCAAGCCCCTTGGCCTTACTAAAAACGAAATCAACGACCTCGAGGCTTTTTTACTTTCTCTGACAGATGACCGGTTTGTGAAGAATAAGCCTTAGAATACTCCAGTAATCGGCTTCATTTATACACCACAATTTACCTGAAAGCAGGTGAACAGGAGCCTTTATGTCCAAACCTAAACCAACATATTGATATTTCGATGAAAAAATATATACTCTTTTACCTGCTATTTATACTCTTTATTTCCATAAAGACCTATGCCCAGCCCAGGGCAATCACCGGAACGGTAAGTTCCTCTGCCGATCAACTGCCACTGCCCGGGGTTTCTATACGGGTAAAAGGATTGAGTGGTGGAGTAGTCAGCAATACGGATGGTAGTTTTAAAATCACTGTAAAAAATGGAAAATACCTTTTGTTTTCTTATTTGGGTTATGAAACCAAAGAAGTTGAGATCGCTGGAAAGAGCCAGCTCAATGTAAGCCTGGTGGCTTCAAAAGACAATACCCTTAATGAACTTGAAATAGTAGGTTCAAGGAATGTAAACCGGACTAAGCTCAATTCAGCCACCCCTATAGATGTAATTGATTTAAAGAGCCTGCAGGAAACCTCTCCCCAGGTCAGTGTTACCCAGTTGCTGCAATATGTTTCCCCATCTTTTAATTCTTCTGTATCCGGAGGCGGAGATGCTGCCTCAGCTACTTCTACTGCACAACTCAAAGGACTTGGTGTAGATCAGTTACTGGTTCTGGTTAATGGAAAAAGACGCCATAAGAGCTCCAACATCAGTTGGGGTGGTTTGGGGAACGGCGCAACCGGATATGACCTGAATTCTATCCCTACCGGATCCATAGAGCGTATTGAGATTCTAAGAGACGGCGCCGCCGCGCAGTATGGTTCAGATGCCATTGCCGGGGTTATCAATATTGTGCTTAAAAAAAGTACGGATGAATTGTCGCTCACTTCGACCGCTAGCGCCAGAAGAAGGGGAGATGGGTTAACCACCAGAACCAGTAGTAATTATGGTGTGAAAATTGGCGATAAAGGTGGGGTTCTCAATGTAACCGGCGAATTTGCCACCCAAGCCGTTTCACTGCCAGCAGGCAATAGTGATGCTGGTCTTTACATTGGGCCTGCTTATGGTGGAGGAGCTAATACCAGGGGATTTGACCAGATCTATACCCGGGAAATTGACGATGCCATCATAGCGGGCAGGGGGATAGACCGACACTATTTTGACCAACGAGGCAGTACCAATAAAGCCATAGATGCTTTACTTTTTTTTAATGCTTCTATTCCTCTAAAGGAAAATGTAGAAATCTATTCATTTGGAGGAATCAGCCACCGCAACTCTCAATTTACTGCGGTATACCGATTACCAGGCTGGACAGAACGGAACAACACTTTTCTTTACCCGGATGGATTTTTACCGGCCATGGACAATATCATTACGGATAAGTCCATTGCAATTGGTGTAAAAGCCAAGGTGAAGAACTGGACGGTAGATTTCTCCAATGTGTACGGAAAAAACAGTTTTGGAAATGTGATCAGCAATTCCATGAATGCCAGTTTAGGACAAAAATCACCACGTAAATTTGATGCAGGAAGTTACAATGCCAGTCAGAATACCTCCAGTATAGATTTCTCCAGGTATTTTGACAAAGTATTAAAAGGCTTAAATGTGGCCTTTGGAGGTCAGTACCGGGTAGAAACCTACCAGATCATTGCTGGTGAAGAGGCATCCTATTCCAAAGCCGATCTGAGAACCATCTATCGCGTAGATACCACAACCTCAGGTATTCCGTATTATGCTTCCGTGGGGAGTACGCCTTTAAACGGCTTGTCGCCCGGCTCTCAGATCCATGCTGGCTTCAGGCCTTCGAACGAAGTGAATGTGAACCGGTCCATCTCTGCTGGTTATCTGGATGTGGAGTTGAATGTAACCTCCAAATGGCTCGTATCCGGCGCGGTACGTGTGGAGCATTTCCAGGATTTTGGAAGTGTATTTACCTACAAAGGGGCCACAAGGTATAGCTTTGCCGATTGGCTGGGTGTTAGAGGGTCCATCAATACAGGCTTTCGGGCACCCGACCTTGCCCAATACTATTATACAGAAACTTCCACAACTTTTCAAAATGGGGTTGCTATAGATCAGGTTACAGCAAACAATGTCAATCCAGCGACTAAAGCCCTGGGAATTCCAACTTTGGCTCCTGAAAAATCGAAAGGTTATTCAGCCGGTCTTACATCCAGGCCTATACCGAATGTTGAATTCACCATCGACGCTTATCAGGTTGATATTAATGACAGGGTGGGGAATACTGGTCGTTTTTCTGCAACTGACCCAAACCTTCCCGCCGATGTCAGAAACCTTTTTATTCAGACCGGAACTGTTCAGGCCAAGTTCTTTTATAATTCTTTTAGTACCAGAACCCGGGGTGTAGAATTTACAGGAAGCTACCGTTTTTTATTTGATAACGGAGCCAATGCTGTTTTTCTTGCCGGAGGCAATTTCCTTAAAACCACGCTTACTAAAGTGAATACCCCAAAGGGATTAGAAGCTTACAGGTATATTATTTTCGATGAGTCTGAAGAAGCACGGGTAACGAGCAATATTCCTTCCCAGAAAATCACTTTACAAGGAACCTATACTTACAAAAAACTCAACCTGCTGCTTCGTGCCGTATACTTTGGATCTGTAACTACCGTATCACAGCTTAATGCCAATTTCCCTAAGCCAGATTATTACTATCAGAAATTCAGCCCGATCTGGGTAACAGATATTTCTGCAGGATATAGAATTACACCAGCCATTCAGGCCACCATAGGTGCCAATAATCTGTTCAATGTATTGGGAGATTATAGTGTACCGGCACCGGGAAGCAATATTACCCGAGTACCAGGTCCGGGAGCAACACAGTCCGGAAGCAATGCAGGCATACAGCCATTTGTAAGAGTATCGGCAAAATTTTAATCAAGGAAAACATGAAATCATATACTATAAAAATCA